>VSSQ01000046.1_pt1 | contig 202661 bp, 174 predicted proteins | sample 4763081 | NCBI WGS metagenome assembly VSSQ01 (sample SAMN12137344, study PRJNA551015) | bioreactor metagenome | isolation source: SDC9 anaerobic chlorinated ethene degrading culture | place: USA: Knoxville, Tennesee | collected 2015-01-01 | reverse complement strand
GACATTTATATATGTTAACATAACTTGTTTGCCCTGTCAACATATTTTTTCTTTCTATTTGTTACCGCTCATTCCAGCGACTTGAGTATAATATCATGACCATTACATTATGTCAATGTAATTTTAGCGCCCAGCGATAACGTACGTAATTATACCATAATCTATCTTATTCGACAATAGCATTTTGAGATACAAAATAACATTGTCCGAATCTTTCAATATATCGCTTCTGCGGGCAAATAAGTATTTTAGTAGCTACCAGAATGTCTTCGGCATGATTCTTACTAATGGCCATACTGGATTTCCCATACAATCTACCTCGCCGATCTGCGCAGCAATTTCCTGCACTGCTGCGCTGGCTATAATCGGCAATCCTAATATACGAGCCGCTTCAGTTACACCGCGAGCCCCATCCTGGACAATTTTAACTGTAGTTTCTTCTGCAATATGAGTATTATTGATAATAGCATCAACCCTGCCTAATGTCGAAACATACTCTAAAATATTTTCAACATTAGAAGTAAACGGCCGGGACATGTTTATAACTGCGATAACTTTTAGGTAGGGGTTTGTATCGGCTCCTTCAATGAGATTGAAGATTTTAGCTCCGTGTACACCATAGCCAACGTCCAGAATGATATTGCCGTTACGGCGCAGCACCCAGCGCATTGACCCTTTTATAACATTACCCGCCTCACCAAGTCCAATCGTATCACGTGTTTCCCACGCAACCACATCAATGCCCATTTCCTCAAGCTCACGCTTTATTGGCCTGAGGGTGTAGCAGGGCTCCACCGTGTCTAAGTCAACAAGCGTTACTGACAGCCCCTGGCGGCGCAGCCAAATAGCCCGATTCACTGCATTTTCACTCTTGCCACTAGCATATTCTCCTACATACGCTTCAACAACCGGCTCACTCTGCATGCTACAGCACCCCTCCGAGTAGTTCATCTTCTGCTATAGTTATGCCAAGAAGCCGGGTGAATTTATTCTTAAATAAACAATTTAAACAGCACAAGTAGGATGATGCCTGGAATTCCAAGAAACCCTGCGATTAGAGCAGTAATTACATTAATCGCTATAGAAAAGCCGAAATACGCCCCGCAAAAGTTCACTACCCACAGCATAGCTCCACCAATTAGTGCATTATAAATAAGCCGCAAAACTAATTTTATCGGCATTAAAAAAATCCGCCCAATAAGAAGAATTAGCACAATACCAAATACATAAGCCAAAATTACATTAAGCTCAACAGGAAGGACTGGCATTAAAAATCACACCTTTCTTTATCCATTCTAATGTACAGCTATGAATTTGTCATTCTCATTATTCTTTTGTTCACCTGTAACGAGTATAGGTAACTCCCTCGCGACGCGCCCTTTTTAATAGGTAAATATATTTCTTCTCACTCGCTTTCATAAGATAAATTGCGTATTCGATAAGGTCGTCGTCAGTTACTTGATTATAAAGATGTTGGGCATAGTGCCATTCTTGCTTTGCTTGTTCTACAACTTCCGGCAATGTTGGAAGGCTACCAATTGGACTTTTCTCGCCAAAACCCTCCCCAAATACCCTATCAAGTCCAGCAAAATACATTGTTTGGCCCTCCCAAGTGAATCGTTATTCTAATATATATTGCTATCTGTCCAATTTATGAATAAAAAAGTCGCTACCCTGCTATATAAGCATAGGGTAACGACCTTTTAGACTTTCCAAGCTTAAACTATCGTAACAGTAAATCCGTAGCAGCCGTGCTGACAAACCTCACAGCCATCGCCAAAGCATTCTCATCAAAATCAAAGCACGAATCATGATGACCGGCCGCCAAGCCTGCTCCAATCAGAGTATACGCTGCTTGACCACCCTTTTCTTGAACTCGTTCCATGAAATAAGAGCAATCTTCACTGGCACCAAAGTCACATTCTGGCACGATTTCATTAAAAATCCCCAGTTTTTCAGCAACTTTTGCTAAATCGTCGGCAAGTTCAGGTGAATTGCTGCAACCGGCGGCGCCACCCATTTCTGTAATCTCTACTTTTACATCATGCATTGTAGCGGCACTATTAATAATTCGATACGCTTCGTCGCTCATAAATTTATTAATCGTACTGCTTCCGCCCCGGGTCTCTAATTTGATAACAGCCTTTGGCGCAATCACATTTCGCCCACTGCCCGCCTGCATAGTACCAACATTTATCCGTGAGGTACCTTCACTATGACGGGGAATCGCATGGAGATTAAGTACAGCAGCCGCAGCTGCCAGTAAGGCATTACGCCCTACTTCAGGCGCTGCGCCGGCGTGAGCCGGAACGCCGGTAAACGTAGCATCATATTTGCTGGTCGCCAAAAATCCTGTAACATTACAAGCAATCTGGCCAGTCTTTTTCAATTGGAAGCCAAAGTGCATCCCCAATAGATAGTCGACATCGTCAACAATTCCTTTTGCCACCATGGCTTTCGCACCGCGAACACCTTCTTCAGCCGGCTGGAAGATAAACTTAATTGTACCGCGCAACTCACCTTTGAGTTCGGCAATAATCTCAGCCACAGCCAACCCCACAGCAGTGTGGCCGTCATGGCCGCACGCATGCATGGCACCCTTATTAATCGAGTTAAACTTTTCGGAATAGGGACGGTGCTCATTAGTTTCAGCTTCATTAGCATCATTGGCATCTAAATCAAAGCGCAGAGCTATAGTCGGCCCTGGTTTGTTAAATTCCATAATACCCATAACTCCAGTTTTGCCGCCTTCCATCTTGTTAACCCACTCCGGATTAGCGCCTTGTTCAATGGCCCGGCTAGCTTGATTAGAAAGCTCACTGCTTGCTGGAACACCCATCATATTTTCACTATCCACTACTTCATCGCCAACCTGCACTTTGTAGCCAAGCTTAGTAAGTTGATCAGCGACAATGGACGCTGTTCTAAATTCTGTCCAGCCAGCTTCGGCATGACGATGAAAATCACGTCTTCTTTCGATTGTCGTGCTTTCCAGTTTATTAGTTAATTCAGCAATTTTTGCATTAATACTCATTGTAAATCCTCCTTTATCCGATGACCAAGCCGCTCTATCTTCTTCTACAATAGAAAATGAAGAACGGCTAAGTCCCTGCATACGGTTCGACTAAGATTCAGGTGGAGTTAAAACTCCCTCTGAATTAAGTCTAACTTTATAACAATATAAACATCATAACGATTGCCCCGATAAACATAGCCGGCGCATTTCGTTTACTAAGTTCAATAGGGCTGACACCTGCAAGTTGCGAACAAATAATCGTCGAACCGGCAACAGGTGACATCGAACGTCCTAACCCGCCAACGATCTGGGCTTGTGAGCCAAGCTCAATAATTCCAAACCCAAATTGGCTGGCATGCGGAGTGATTGCGCCATTAAACGCCAGTGCCGCAGCGTCACCCGAGCCGCATAAAATTGCAATAATGAATGGCCCAAAAGTCGCCGCAATGCGCGCAATTTGGTCAGACTGCTTCATTGTCTCGATTAAAGCTCCGGTAAGACCAATCAGCTTCATACCTTCGGTAAATACAGCGGCCGCAATAATGATGCCCATTACGCTGCCAAAAGCATCGCCCATACCAGCAAAATATCGCTTAGTCACTTCCTGCGGATTCGCCATAGTAACAACAACAGCAATCGCCGTCCCTATGATCATAGCCAGCGGCACCGATACAACAGGGATAATATTAACCTGCTTGCTGCCTAATACCAGCAAAACCAGCGGAATTACAGGCACAATCGCCTTTAAATAATTTACTTTAAAATCTTTTGACTGAAGATCTGTAGTTGCCTCACTTTGGTACCCCTCAACCTCCTTGCGGAGATAAGCGACTGCAGTAACAATACCTGCAACGACGATAGCTGTAATGATTGCAGCCTTACTATGTGTAGCAATAACTGTCATAACATCAACATTGGCCAGTTTGGCCACAAAAGGATTATGACTAAGTCCAGGGCTCAAAACACTACCCCATGTACCCGCCAGCACGGCACTGCCGGCCATAGCTGGATGTACGCCTGCCCCGATTAAGGTCGGAATAAGGATAGCACCAACTGCCGCAGAACATCCTGCTGCGCTTGGCAGCGCAATATTAATGGCGAATGTCACGAGAACACTACCCGGTATAAGAATGGCGCGAAACTTAGTTAGCCCCCCCGCCAGACTATGTACCAAATGGCTATCACACTCTGTAAGTTTCATTACATAAGCGAAACCCATTACTGTTACAATAACCGGTACCAATCCGGGATTTACCATTGCTTTTACAAAAGCATCGATAGCTGCTCCGGCATTACCGGATAAAGCAGCCATAGCCACACCGGCTAAAAAGAGAACCATTCTGGTCTCGTAGCGTTTAATGATTGCAACAAATGTTAGTACAACAATTAATCCACCGAGCCAAATCACATAAACCACTTCCTTTTACACTATTATATGTATACTGTATTATCTTTCAATGCAGCACCCACAAATTCCTCTGTACATTTAGTAAGTTATGTAACCTAGTTTTGATTTTTTTTTTCACAATCCAGCCTTACTTTCCGGTTTCTTTATAGACCTCTATACGCACCTCTTCATGCTGATAAGGTGAATAGTTAACTCCGCTTTGCCGCGCCTGTTTAAGCAGGTACATATACTTTTTTTCGGTAGCCTGCATTAGATAGACCGCATGATCAACTAAATCATGATCGGTTACTGTATTATAATAGGATTGCGCCGCAAACCATTCCTGTCTGGCTTGTTCTACAACATCGGGTAACTTTGGCAATGGCGTTGATTCCGGCGGCTTATTCTCAAGTAAATTATCAACTAGATTTCGCACCGCCGCCATATTAAAATGAAATTGCATAAATTCATCCCCTCCTCGGACTATTTTTCCCAAAGAAGCGATTCGTTAAACAATATACTCCTGTTATAATTAGATTATGAGAATATAAGCGGAGGCGATTTTGCATGACCTCATTTACCAAACACTTTATTAAACGTTATATAACCTGTATAGCAACCGGAATGTTCGTCCTCACCCTTTCCCTGCTGATTTTAGGCTGTTCGTCATCTAATCAGCCTGTTAATAGTAGTGAAAAGCTTCGAACACCATTCATTCCACCGACCGACAGCTCGGTAATTACTGGCTCTGCGACAGGCACCGGGCCCCAAGACCTGATAGGCAGCGCATCAGTAGTGCTCGACAACAGCCAAAATGGCTATCACGCCCGAGTGGCCCTTTTTAAAATCACTGAATCAAGAAAACAGCTTACTAGTATCATTACCATCCGTAAAAACGAACAATTCACCGCAAACAATCTAGCCGCCGGCACCTACGAAATACAGTATCAGAATCTTTATACAGGCAAATTTTTTAAACTTAACCCAGCCCTTACAATAACCGACCATGCCACCCTACCCATTCCACTTAATCAAAAACAAGCCAGTGATTTTAGCATAACTCCTTTATTTCATTCCAGCTTTTAAGTAACAATTACTCTCAAAACCTTAAAAGGCCAAGATGTCTGTCATTTGACAGACATCTTGGCCTTTAGCTACATTTCCCGTCGGTTTTCCAGCGCTTTTGACAGTGTGACCTCATCGGCATACTCCAGGTCGCCGCCCATCGGTAAACCATGCGCAATTCGGGTTACTTTGATTCCCAGCGGCTTTAAAAGTTTAGCAAGGTACATGGCAGTCGCTTCACCCTCAACATCAGGGTCAGTTGCCATAACAATTTCTTTTATTTGATTATCTCTAAGCCTGTTAAGTAGTTCCTTAATTTTGAGTTCATCAGGGCCCACTCCTTCGAGCGGAGATAACGCACCATGCAGCACATGATAAACCCCTTTAAACTCTCTGGTACGCTCCAGTGCCGCTACGTCACGCGGTTCCTCGACAACACACAGAAATGACCTGTCGCGATTTTCACTCCGGCAAATGCTACAGGGGTTGCAATCAGTAAGCGTAAAGCATTGACTGCAATAGCCAACCTTCTCCTTGGCCTCGAGGATGGCCTGCGCCAAAGCTTGGGCTTTGGCTTTATCCATTTCCAGTACATGATAAGCCAACCGGGCAGCCGATTTAGGTCCAATTCCGGGCAAAACACGAAATTGTTCAATCAGCTTTACCAGCGGCGCTATGTATTGCATTAAAACATTCCAGGCGGTAAATTAAGGCCACCTGTTAATTTACCCATCTCACTTGACATCATGTCATCAACCTTTTTAATCGCTTCATTAACAGCGGCAGCAACCAGGTCCTCCAGCATTTCAACATCCTCAGGATCAACCGCCGTTGGTGCAATCTTCAATGACTGAATTTGCTTGTCACCATTCATTACAATTTTGATTGCCCCGCCCCCTGCCGAAACTTCAATCGTACGCGTTTTCAGTTCCTCCTGCAGCTTTGCCATGTCAGCCTGGAGTTTTTGAACCTTCTTCATCATTCCTTGCATATTACCCATATTACCAAACATACTATTACCTCCCTATTCTTCATTCTCTTCTGTTACAATTTTACCGTCAAACATTCTTAAAGCTTCCCGCAGGGCAGGATGCTGTGCGTCAGCAGGATCTACCCTAACAGTGGTTTTAGGTTTGACGGGCGGTGGTGCTGAAGCCGGTTTTTTATTAGCGCTCGCTAATACACAGTTAACTGCTATAGCTTTACCACAAACATGAGTAAAAATTGTTTCAATCATTGAACGGTAATCGTCTTTCTCGGTGCGCTCTTTCGGAAAAACAGTAGTAAATTGTATTGTCGCCTGCTGGTCAGTCAAACTGATTAGTTGACCCTGTGCAACACAGGCATGCACCGAACGTTTGCCGTTAGCGATTAATTCTTTTAAAACACGATCCCACGCCTCTTTAGTATCAGCCGTTGGCTCTATCTTTGGTGCAGCAGGTTCGACCCGTGACGGCACCGCTGAATCAGCGGGTTCGACAGTATTCTCACCTGCTGGTGCCGGAACAACTGCAGGCGTGGCGTGGGCCGATACGAGTGCCGGAGCTGGCGGCAGTTCCGGCCGCGGCTGTAGTACCGGTCGATTAGGCAATACAGGAACAGGCACGCCCCCTGCCAGCCGAGCCTCCAGCGCTGCCAAACGCTCAGCAAAATCAGCTTCGCCTCCCGATCGTCGGCAGACGGCTAAAAAGGCAATCTCAGCTGGTATGCGTGGTTCAGGGGCCCATTTTGCTTCATTAGCAGCCTCATTGAGGGCTTGAATCATTTTAACCAGCTCGGCATGGCTGAATGGAGCACTCTGGCGATCCAATACAGTCTTATCCTCGCTGTACATTGCAATATTGTCAATTTCAGGAGCTGCCTTGTAAAGCATAAGACTCCGGGCATGCAACGCCATTTCCAGCAAAATTTGTCGAACATCTTTGCCGCTATTAATCAACTCATCGAGTTGCAATAACGTTGCACTAATATCACGCCCGGCAAGGCTATCGGTCAACCGCCATACCCATTCATGGCCAATCAGACCCAATAACTGGCGAACATTAGCGGCCGTAACCTCTCCGCCATCCAAGGTAGTACACTGATCTAAAATACTCAAGGCATCACGCAAACCGCCGTCAGCATGAACCGCAATAAGGCGAAGCGCATCATTGGCTACTGCAAGCCCGCTTTTAGCCGCAACCTCCTTTAGCCTAGACTCAATCTCCTGTACACCAATTCGACGAAAATCATAGCGCTGACATCGTGAGTGAATTGTTGCCGGAATTTTGTGGGCTTCAGTCGTTGCCAGGATAAATACAACATGGGACGGCGGCTCTTCTAACGTCTTTAGCAAGGCGTTGAATGCTTCGGTAGTCAGCATATGTACTTCATCAATAATATATACTTTATAGCGGCCATCAACAGGAGCAAACTTTACCGTTTCCCGCAGGTCACGGATTTCATCAATACCACGGTTTGAGGCAGCGTCAACTTCAAAGACATCCATAGAAGTACCAGCCGTTATTTTTTCGCAATTTGAACAAGAATTACACGGCGTAGACGTTGGACCGTGTTCACAGTTTAATGCTTTAGCCAAAATCTTGGCTGTACTCGTTTTACCTGTTCCGCGCGGCCCTGCAAAAAGGTACGCATGCGCAATCCGGCCGGTATGAAGTGCGTTCTTCAGTGTGGTACTAATATGATCCTGACCAACAAGATTATCAAAATCCTGCGGCCGCCATTGGCGGTATAATGCTACATAGGCCATGATCTACACCTCCTCACAGCACCTATTTAAATTCCACATCGAAATAAATTATCCTCTTTATCGATGACGCAAATAACCCCCATGTAAAGATCATGGGGGCAATTACTGCAGAGAAGCCTTAGCAGCTCTAATGCGCACTTCTAAAAATGCGATATATATACAAAACAAATAAAACAATTGTCAGTAGAACCAGTACGGGATTAAACGCAATTAAGTGGGTACCGTAAACAGCATCAGACCAAGTGAAGAAATTACCCATGATGATAATTGCAACAAGCATAATAGCAATGTAAAGCGGTGAAAACAGCTTATCCCGAAGACGATTCCCTGTTGCATTTTCAGCATTTCCCATATAGACACTCCCTTTGCTGCCAATATTGCTGGCTTTTTAGTGAATCTCCTTACTACGATAATAGCTCGTTTGGGACTGTTACACAATAGCCATTATTACAAATTTTCCCTTAAAGCTCAATCTCTTGATCTTTCTGCAGCCACTCCAACAGATTATCCTCGCGGATTTTTTTAATCCTTGCCAATCCTTTCGGTGTCCAGTCGTATAACCCGGTTCCTGTTTTAGCTCCTAGCGTCCCTTGATCCATAGCTTTTTGCAGCAGCGATGATACCCCGCTGTCATTGCATAAATCTTTCATCAAGTAGGTGGAAATATTATAGAAAATATCCAGTCCGCCGAGGTCCGCGCTCTCCAGCGGCCCTGTTGTTGACAACCGTCGGCCTAAGCTGTATTTAACTGTAGTATCCACGGCTTCTTCCGTTGCTATACCACTTTCAATAATATATAAGGCTTCCCTTAACAAGGCAAACTGCAAACGGTTACCGATGAAACCAAGAGCTTCCCGCTTGAGCGCTACCGGTTTTTTACCGATTTTTTTCATAAGTTCCCAAGTTGTCTGCACTGTTTCATTTGCAGTATGTTTGCCTGGCACAACTTCAACGAGAGGTACTAGATGCGGCGGATTCCAGAAATGGGCTACAACGAAACGTTCTTTATGAGTAAGCACCTCGGCAATTGCAGTTGGACTGAGACCGGAAGTATTTGTTGCAAAAATTGTGGTTGGCGGGCATAATTTTTCCATCGCAGAAAATACTTTCTGCTTGATGGCTAATACCTCAGGTACAGATTCAATGACAAAATCAGCGTCGGCCGCTGCCTCCTCCAAGGTGGTCACACCTTTTATTCTTCCGATAATAGCCGGAATGCCTTCCTCTTTTATTAAACCGTGTTTACAATAAGTTTCTAACCCGTTTTTTATTCCTGTAAAACCTTTTTCGACTTCAACATCGTTAGGTCCATACATGACCACATTATATCCGGCTGTGGCAAACATGAGCGCTGTGCCATGCCCCATGGTTCCGGTTCCTAAGTTGCAGATGTTCTTTATGCTTTCGGTTTTCATGCCATCGCTCCCTTTATTGATAGATTATCTTGGTATTCGAGGTTTAAAACGGAATAAAGGTCAATCCTAGCAGCATTACAGCACCAACAACAAGCCATGAAATAAAGGTGTAACCAACGAAATCTCTAAACTCAAGTCCAACAACTGTCATAAATGGCAGTGCCCAGAAAGGCTGAATTAAGTTTACCCAGTCATTCCCGAAGGAATAGGCAATAACTGTTTTCGCGTGAGGTACGCCGAGTGCAGCCCCAGCCTGAATAATATAAGGAGCCTCAACCGCCCATTTGCCACCGCCCGAGGGAATAAAGTAGCCGATAATATTAGACAAAACAGCAACAAAAGCTGGGAATGTTTCCGGTGTGGTCAAGCTAATTATCCAGCCGGCAAATACTTCAACGAGACCAGTGAATTTCATCATGCCAAATATCCCTGCATAGAACGGAAACTGAAGTAAGACACCCCAAGCAGCCGGAGTTGCAGCCTTAACTGCTTTCATTAAGTTAGCCGGAGTTTTGTGCAGGAAGATTATCAGCATTAAAAATACCATGTTAACCATATTTAGATCTAATGACTTTTGGGCTTCAACGAAGTGGTAGTACAGGTAAACAATAAACATAACACCGATAATATAGGATAATATCGGCGTATAGGTTAATCGCTCGCTGGGTGTGGTAATCTCTACCTTCTCGGATTCAACAACAAGACTTTTTTCTAAAAGATCAGGCCGGAGTTCCCGCATTGTTTGGATCTTTGATTCCTCGCTGGGCGGAAACACCTTCCAAAATAATACAATCGCCGTAATCATAACTAATAGTAATATCCATAGGGTATATGATGTAAACAGCGTTTGCCCAACCGGGATAACACCCATCTCCTTGACCATGAAGTGAGTAGGTGTAGCCACCAACAACGGTACAGATCCAGACAAGCCAACATGCCAAATCATAAAGGTAGAGTACGTTGCCGCTACCAGTAGTTTATAATGAACTCGTATATCACGCAATTCAGCCTGCCGAGCTAGTTCCAGGGTAAACAGTGCGGCAAAAATCAATCCAAATCCCCAGTTTAAATAGTAAGATACCGCTGAAATTAGTATCCCCCAAACATAAACTTGCGTACTCGTCCGAGGCATCCGTGCCAGTGCAACCAGCATCTTATTACAAAATGGCGTAGTTGCAAGTGCAAACCCAGTAACGATAATCAAAGCCATCTGCATTGAAAACTCGAGTAAAATCCAAAAACCAGTCCCCCATGATTGGACTACCTTGTAGGGGCTTGACGGCGTAAACGCTAAGGCCAATCCAAAGGTGATAAAACTAAGCAACAGTAAGATAACATAGGAATCTGGAACATACCTTTCTGCAAAACTAGTGATAGCCTCAATGATCCCCTTTTGCTTCTTCGGACCCTCAATTGAACTCCCCATAACCGGACTTCCCACAACAAACCCTCCTCTTTTTTTCATAGTTTCTTCCATGGTATTGCCTATTATATATAGCATATTCCGTGCCAAGTACTACGAAAAAAGGTCTGTCAGGCTCGATCCCGCTTATAATGTGAAGTTTTTCACTGTTACATGATGTGAAACGCACCTTGTCTGTTATTAAAATAGCTTTAAAGTGTGCATTTTTTTGCCAACTGTGCAAATTCTATTCAGGTTGTCCCTTCCCTTCAACTTGATCTGATACATACCGCAGATTATCCAACCCATACTCTTCAATTTTATATATAAGTGCACGCCGGCTAATATCCAAAGCTTGCGCTGTCCTTACGCGGTTGTAGTTATGCTCCTTTAAGGCATTAGCAATCACTTGCTTTTCTACACTATGAAGAACGTCTTTAAGTGTTCCTTCTCCAAGGACAACAAGCTGTGATGCATTCTTCAAAGGAATAATTCCGTGAAGATCTTGAACATCAATAACCCCATTGGACATAATGACAGCTCGCTCTAATAAATTGGCCAGTTCTCGGACATTGCCCGGCCAGCGATAGTGCCGCAATAACTGCATGGCCTCTTTAGTAATCAGGGGTACTTCTCTATCGGTTTCACAGGCAAATTTTCGAAGATAATAATCAATAAACAATGGAATATCCTCGGAACGATCACGCAGTGCCGGGATATGAATAGGAATAACCTTTAGCCTGTAATACAAATCTTCTCGAAATGTACCCTGCTGCACCATTTCCTCAAGATTCCGATGCGTAGCAGCAATAATTCGAACGTTGACCCTTATGGTTTCGGTACCGCCGACACGTTCAAAAGCCCGTTCCTGCAAAACCCTAAGTAATTTCACCTGGATGGGCGGAGTTAACTCGCCTATTTCATCAAGAAATAGGCTCCCTTTATCAGCTAATTCAAACCGCCCCGGCTTTCTAGCTGTTGCTCCGGTAAAGGCCCCTCTTTCGTAGCCGAACAGCTCACTTTCCATCAAGCTTTCCGGCAATGCACCGCAATTAATCTTAATAAACGGCCCGTTACTACAGTGGCTGTTGTTGTGAATAATCTTAGCAATCAATTCTTTGCCGCTGCCACTCTCACCAGTAAGGAGAACGGTTGCCTGCGCCCGGGCCACCCTTCCTACCATTTTACAGACTTCCTGCATAGCAAGACTCTTGCCAATAATATGGTCCAATTGATATTTGCCTTGAACTTGAGTCCTTAAGGTTGTCAGTTCTTCTCTAAGGCGTATATTCTGAAAAGCCCGCTCCAACGCAATCCGAACTTGCTTAACATTTGACGGTTTCATAAGATAATCAAATGCGCCGCGCCGCATAGTTTCAACAACAGTATCCATGGTACCATGGGCCGTCATTAAAATAACGGCAGTATAAGGATTTTCTTGATGAATGATTTCAAACGCTTCCATTCCATCCATAATAGGCATTCTAATATCCATTATAATTACAGCCGGGTGCAAGTCTCTTGCCAGGTTTACCGCTTCCAGCCCATTATTTGCTGTATAAGGCTGATAGCCTTCCTTGCGCACCACTTCAAACAGCAGATGACAAACACTGCTTTCATCGTCGACAATTAAAACCTTATTATTTATGTCCATTGTCGTCACTCCTCGAACACCGGAAAGAATAAAGTAAACCGGCTACCCTTACCAAGAACCGAATTTACTTCGATTACGCCGCCCCAGCTTTCCACCATCCGATAAACTATTGTCAGACCTAACCCCGTACCGCTTTCTTTTGTAGTGAAGAACGGGTCAAAAATATGGGGGAAATGATTCGCCTCAATACCACTGCCATTATCTTCGATTTCAACAACAACAAAGCCGCTCTCGCTATCATAACGACTAATGATATTGATATTTCCCTGATCGGAAATAGCCTGTATGGCATTAACGACTAAATTTAAGTAAACCTGCTTTAATTGCTCGCCGTTTACCAAGACCATAGGAATATCCGGCTGCAGCTGACAAGAAATTGTTGTATGGTTATGCCTGGCTGGCGTGGCCGTTAATAAAAGTGTATTTTCAAGAACTTCATTTACATTAACCAGCCGCATTTCAGTTATCGTTGGTCGAGAAAAGCACAGAAGTTGTTCAATAAGGCGATTCATCCGATCAGTCTCTTGGATAATAATGTTCAAGTATTCAGCTTTTTCTTTTTCAGTCAAATTTTCTTCCAACAATTCGGCAAAGCCCTTAACCGCCATAAGAGGGTTACGGATCTCATGAGCCAGACCGGCTGCAACCTCGCCAATAGCAGTCAACCGTTCTGCAGCATGAAGCTGCTTTTCCATCTTCTTTTGTGCAGCCAGACTACTGGCCATATCATTAAGAGCATTGACTATTTCGCCTAATTCACCGGCAAGCGGATGCATTTGATAATTTAGATTCTTTTTTATTTCAGCCAGCCCTTTTTTCACTTTTCCAATTCCATCGGTAATATGCTCAATAGAAATAATGATGCCTCCAATAGCCAAGAATAAACCAAGAATAACAATGATGTAAGTATTTCGTTTCATAGTCGTCAGCTGAATATCAATATCTGAAGTTAATTCATTCGCCCATATATAACCAATAACTTTCTCGTTGCGGATAATTGGATACATGGCGTTCATGATTGATCCCCGAACTAAATTACCCTCTTGAACCCTAGGTAAGCCACCCTCCATGACGATGCGCCCTTCATGAGTCTGACCAATTGGAAGACCTACCTTATCCTCATAGACAGAACTGGGGCCATAGGTAACAATAGCATCTAATTCCTTGTCATAATAGCCAACTCCAATGCCTGAATAGGCTGTTGCTACCTGATCAGTAAAATCACGCAACGTCTCATTAAGGGCAATAATCTTTTGCTGCCGATCTGCGCTTTCTACGCCTCCTCGACGAAGAATATCCTCATAAGTCCCGGCAAGATGCTGGTCAAGCACCCGGGCAACGCCGAAGAGTTTTTGCTGTTTTTCGTTCACCAAGGCCTCTTCGGCGCTAATTGTCATTAAATAACCGGCGAAAATAATCGGCAGTGCAACAACGATTGGCATAATTGCCAGTAAACGCCCGCGCAGACTCTTCGGGAGCATTACCATCCCTCCCTAGTCCAACTTTATTCATTTTTGTCAGCACTTATACTATCGGCTAAACCATCTAACTCTGATGACATAACACTGGCTTGCTGAACGGCCCCGGACACATGCGATATTGCCATGGCGATCTGGGATATAGCCGCACCGATTTGCTCCATCTGCTGATACATGTTCTGACTGTCAGCTCTATTTGTGCTAATAATCCTATCAATCTTCTGGATGGAGTCGGCACTGCTACCAGCCAATTTTCGAATTTCCTCGGCTACAACCCCAAACCCTCGCCCCTGTTCGCCGACACGGGCTGCCTCAATTGCAGCATTTAAACCCAGGAGATTGGTTTGGGAAGCAATATCCCGAATCAGTCTAACAACTTGATCCGTTTCTTTGAGCCGCGACTGTGATTCTTGGGCCATCCTCACTAGCGTTTGACTCACGCCGGAGATTTCCTCGGACTGCGCCGAGATCTCCTCGGTTGTACTCGCCAAAACACTAATACTGTCCATAAGTTGGGCAGCCATTTCTTTCATAGCATTCTGCTGTTCAGTAGATTGAATAATAACGGCGGCTCCAATAACGTGTTTGTCATGATAGATAGGAAGAGCCATAGCAATATAAGGCAAACCGAAAACAGCTTTATCGCCTCGGGTAATCGTGCGCCGCCCCTGTTGTATGGCTTGGTAAACAGCTGTATTAGTCTTTAATAGCGTCCCGGCCGGTATGCGCAAATCTAGCTCTTTCCCTGGTTTGTAGAGCAAATATTTCTCCCGATCAGTTACCGCAACACCAACGTCACCACTGAATAATTCTGTCAAGCAGGGAAAGACCTCAATATAACGATTGAGAATGTCATCGGATTGTTGTGAGGAATCTGTCTGCACTGAATTCACTCCTATCAAATAAGTTCCGTAAAATTCAAGAAACAGGAGTGTCAGGATTCTCTATTAAAATCCTTCACTCCTGTTCAGCGATCCTTTACCTACCATTCCTATTTTTCAACCATAACGGAAAGCGACACCAAAAGTACCCCGGGGATAGGTCCATTTTACAATCCCTTTTTTCTCACACATCACTCTACAAGTACCGCACTCCAGACATCCGGCATAATCGAAATTGATTGCACCGTCTTTTAGGGTGTATAAAACGGCCGGGCAAACAACTAAGCACGGTTTATTCTTGCATTGAGCACAAACGTCCTTGTCAATAACAATATGCGGTTCATCCTCATCAACGGCAAACTTATTTAAGCCCAATAATTCTTCCGGCCCTTGCTTTTTCACTGTCATACCGAAGTAACCCCCTTCCAGCCGTCAGAGATGAGTTGACTCATGGAAACATGGCGTTTCACAATCGCGCGCATGGCTTTCGGCATTTTTTCGGGTACATGGCCATCGACAGTGAACATAAAGCGCAGCACCTCATTGGCAAGTCGGGGATAGGTTTCAGCCATGCGGGGTATGGCAACAATATCAGGCCAGCCCGCAAACATCTTCATTGTAGGGATAAGCCCTAACTGTTCTAACTCTTTAACATAGGCCGGACCGACCGCAGTACTGTCTGCGGCCTTCATCACCGCTCGGGCAGCAGCTACGCCACTCACGATAGCTAAGTCAATGCCGCGCAGAATTGTTCCAGTATTAATACAAAAACCGGCAGCATCGCCTGTGACAAGAAAGCCGTCCCGATAAAGCTTTGGCGGCACATCCCGCCAGCCGCTTTCAGGCACAAGGTGAGCGCCATATTCAACAGTATTCCCATCACCAATCAGGGGATAAATGGCAGGATGCATTTTGAAATTCTGGTGTATTTCATGGATACTCTTACCTTGCTTGGCAGCCGCTTCCGGGCTAAATACAATTCCGAGCGATACACTGTCTTTATTAGTATATAAGAAGCCGCCGCCTTGAATTCCCTCGGTACAGCCGATAATCATTCTGGCTGTGCCTTCGTCCGTCGCAAGGTTAAAGCGATTTTGGATGACGTCAGGCGGAAGTTCAATGACTTCCTTGACACCAACCCCTACCATATGTCCGGTGAGGTCACTGCGCAAACCGGCCTTTTGCGCCATAAATGAGTTAATACCATCAGCAGCGATCACTACATCGGCATACATTTCGTCTTCGCCGGCTTTGACGCCAACCACCTTATTGTCTCGGATAATTAAATCCTCGACTAAAATACCGGGGGCCACCATCGCCCCTTGTTCTTCAGCTTTAGCGGCAAACCACTCATCAAAAGGCGCCCGAAGGATGCTATAGGATTGAGGAACTTCTTGTTTAAAGTCATAATCAAGATAATCAATCGTAAGCGCACCGTTTGCCCCAAGCATCATAATCTGTTCGCGGACCACCTTACGTTCGAGAGGTGCTTCTGCATGAAGACCGGGTTCGACCAACTCAAGCGCATAGGTATAAAGACGGCCGCCGGTCAAATTTTTACTGCCGGCGCTAATACCCCTCTCGATCACCAGGACGCTTTTGCCTTCTCGGGCCAGGATATAAGCGCAGGCGGTCCCTGCCGGCCCAGCTCCGATAATGATGGCATCAAATTTTTCTTCTTCGCCCATTGAGCTTCACCTACCCTTACTTACCTTTGGTTTTTAACCGCCTCGGTTAAGAGCGGAACTATTTGATAAAGGTCGCCCACTATGCCATAATCAGCCGCCGCAAAAATTGGGGCGTTCTCATTGCTGTCAATGGCGACAATGATTTTGGAGTCACGTATACCGGCGACATGCTGCACTTGTCCGGATACCCCTATGGAGAGATACAAGACTGGTTTTACCTTTTGGCCGGACAAGCCGATATAAGTCTCGTTAGGCAGCCAGTGATAATCTTCGGCAATACTGCGGGTACAGCCAATTTCGGCGCCCAAACCAGCGGCTAGTTCCTGCGCTAACTTCATATCTTCCTGTTTACCAAGGCCCCGACCCACGCAGACCAATCTTTCGGCTTTGGTAATATCAGCCCCTAGCCGAACGATCGGACAAACATTGCCCACAACCATCGTAGAATCAACGCCGGCGTCCACGAGGACAATATCGCCAGTCAAACTGGTGTCTTTATTCGGCATTTCAAAGGTGCGCGGCGGAATTGTGACAACGCCGATCCCCTGGAGAATTTCAGTACATATCGCTAACCCACCATACATGACCCGGTCGGTTTCAATTTCGCCATTTTCAAACCGAATAGCAAAGGCATCGGTGACAAGACCGGTTTTAAGCCTAGCGGCTACTTTAGCAGCTAAGTCTTTGCCGCGAAGTGTTGCACCAATGAACAATGCAGTCGGTGATTCCTTTGCAGCAAGCGCCGCTACGGCCGGAGCGTAACTTTCTGGCCAAGCGCTGTTGCCCTTTAACACAAAAACCTTATTAGCGCCTGCTGCCACAAATTCCGGGGCATCTTGTTCATAAATTGTCATAACACAAAGTGGTTGTCCCAACTGGTCGGCTAGTGGTCGCCCCATTGTCATAAGCTGTTGAGCAACAACGGTGTCTTCAGAATAAATCCAGATTCCTGCCATTTCTTTTTCCTCCCCTACAGTACGCCTTCTTTAGTAAGACTTGCTACAAGACCAGCTACCTTTTCCGCAGGTGTTCCTTCTTTATATAGTACATTTTTACGACTCATCACAAAGCCCTTGATTTCCTTAATTTTATTAACAGGGCTAAGGTCTTCAGCGCCTAAGCCCAAATCACTGGCTTTCCATTCTGTCACAGGCTTTTTGGCTGCCCCCAGCACCTGTTTTAAGCTAGGGATCCGCGGCTTGTTGATCTCCGGCAAGAGTGTAACAACAACCGGGAACTCGGCGGTAGCCACCTCGGTGCAATCACCGATTTTTCTTGTTGCAATGACTTTTGTGCCTTCTATCTTGAGTTCAGAGACAAAGGTAATCGCAGGAATCCCCAATAAAGCGCCTATCCGGGGGCCGACTTGCTGTCCATAGCTGTCGGCTGAGCCTTCGCCGCATAGGATAATATCATATTTATCAATTTTCCTTAAGGCAGCGGCAAGAACATTGGCGGTTACAAAGCCATCTGCTGTTTGCGCCGCATTGTCATTTACCCAATAAGCCTTTTCCGGCCCACGCGACAAGGCATCTTTTAGTGATTGTTTGGCTGTGCTGTCCCCAAAGGTAAGACTGGCTACAGTAGCGCCGCATTCTCCGGCTTGTATAACCGCTTCTTCAATTGCGTTCCGGTCATACTCGCTAATTTTGCGTTTTGCTCTGCTGGTATCGAGAGCCAGATTACCCGGATTAATTTTTATGTCTTGTTCATCTAAAACCCATTTATAGCATGCAATGATATTTAGCATAATACCGCTCCTTTTTAAAAAATTGGGGTGGGGAAACCCCACCCCATATACCCAGTTATTTCTTCACAAACCGTCCGCTAAAAGACGGTTTGCGTTTTTCCACAAAGGCTGTCATGCCTTCTTGCTGATCTTCACTGGCAAAACAAGTTCCGAATATATAGGCTTCATACTGCATAGCATTGGGAATATCCATTTCTACGCCGCGGTTAATGGCATCTTTTGCCAAGCTAACAGCCACTGAGCTTTTCTTAAGAATCCGCTTAGTAACACTCTTAGCTTCATCCAATAAGCCTTCCGGAGCCGTAACCTTCTGCACAAGACCGACCCGTAATGATTCCTGCGCATCAATAATATCAGCAGTATAGATAAGAAGTTTCGCCATGCCGCGGCCAATTAGCCGGGCCAACCGCTGCGTCCCACCAAAGCCTGGAACGATCCCAAGTCCGACTTCGGGCTGACCAAATTTCGCCGTTTCCGAAGCAATCCGAATATCACAGGCCATCGCAAGTTCACAGCCGCCGCCTAAGGCAAAGCCATTCACAGCGGCAATCACCGGTTTCGGACATTGCTCCACTTTCAGAAAAACATTTTGGCCTTTTTCGGCAAACAACTTGCCTTCCACAACGTTCATTTCTTTCATTTCGGTGATATCAGCACCGGCAACGAAAGCCTTCTCCCCCGAACCAGTAAGAATGACTGCTTTTACAGCATCATTAGCAGCAAGTTCATCAAAGGCTGCCGATAACTCATCAAGTACCGTACTATTCAAAGCATTGAGTGCTTTAGGTCTGTTTATGGTTACAATCGCAACACCGGCTTCCTCCGCAATCAATAATGTAGTATAGTCAGACATTGTTATCTCCTCCTTAATTCATTATGTCAGCGGCTAACCCCATATGCTTATCTTGGAAAATCCTTGGATCCATAAGCTTAAGATCAGGAGCTACAGTCACTTTGGCATCAACTTGTGCCAATATATCACGTTCTAAATCAACCCCTGGGGCAATCTCGGTCAGCACTAAGCCTTCCGGTTGAAGTCTGAACACCGCCCGTTCCGTGATATACATAACAGGCTGACTAATGGACCGAGCATATTTACCGCTGAAGGTTACCTGTTCGACTTGATCAATAAACTTTTTAGCTTTGCCCTCTTTTTCAATGATGAGCTTGCCGTCGCGAACAGCTGTCTTTAACCCACCGGCCGTTAAGGTGCCGCAAAATACGACTTTCTTGGCATTTTGGGAGATATTAATGAATCCGCCGCAGCCGACCACTTTAGGGCCGAACTTGCTAACATTGAGGTTGCCTTCACTATCAGCCTGGGCAATGCCCAAACAGGTAATATCAACATTCCCGCCATCATAAAAGTCGAACATATACGTATGGTCAATCATGGCCTCGGCATTAATTGTAGCCCCAAAGCTAAGACCGCCTGCTGGGACCCCACCAAAACCGCCCGCTTCAACCGTAAGGGTCATGCAGTCGCCGATACCCTCTTCAGCAGCGACGGCTGCAACCCCTTCCGGCACGCCGATGCCCAGGTTAGCTTTGCAATTTGGCATAAGCTCCATGGCAGCGCGTCGAGCTATAATCTTCCGTTCGTCCAACGCCAATGGCGTAATGGCACTTAACGGAATCCTAACTTCACTGGTATACGCCGGATTGTAATACTCGCCGAAAGTCTGATTGTACTTGTCTTTATCACCAATCACCACATAGTCAACCAATAGCCCCGGCACTTTTATTGATCGGGGATCAAGAGCCCCCGCGGCTGCAATGTGCTCTACTTCAGCGATGACAATACCGCCCTTGGCTTTCGCTGCACCGGCAATCGAAATCGCCTCGCAGTAAACGGCTTCCCGGCCCATATTTAGATTGCCTCTTTCATCAGCAGTACTGGCACGAATGATTGCCACATCAAGCGGGAATGCTTTGTAGAACAAGTATTCCTCGCCATCGATTTCCATAACTTTGACAATGTCTTCCGTGGTCTTGGCGTTCAGCTTACCACCTTCAACTCGCGGATCGACAAAGGTCCCTAACCCGACTTTAGTCAAAACACCCGGTTTGCCGCCTGCTGCTGCACGATACATATGCGCTACAGTACCCTGCGGCAAGTTATAGCCTTCTACAAGGTTTTCATGAATCAATTTACCAAGACGCGGTGCTAAACCATAATGTCCGCCAATAATTCGTTTCACCATTCCGGCATTCCCAAAGTGATTAGAACCACGCTCTTTACTGTCGCCAATCCCGGCACTAAACTGAATCGTCAAATCACAAGGGTGTCCGCTGGCCAAGAACTGTTCTTCACACGTCGCACTGATTGTTTCCGGATGATTATTGCCAACAAAACCAGACATACCAATAAAGGAACCATCTTTGATCAGCTTAACGGCTTCTTCCTTGCTAATTACTTTCATGATCTACCCCTCCTTCAATCGCAGTCCATGCCTACTGCTCTCTGGTTTTAATGCAAACCGGTCACAGTATGGAAGAAGATGATAACAAATACCATCAAAGTTTTAATAACAGTCATGGCAAAAATATCACCATAAGATTGCCTGTGGGTTAAACCGCATACGGCTAGCAACGTGATAACAGCACCGTTATGTGGCAGAGTATCCATACCGCCTGATGCCATTGAGGCAACTCTGTGCAGAATATCAGGCGACATCCCAATGGAATTGGCCCAGGCCATCCAATCTTTCGCCATTAAGTCAAGCGCGATTGACATACCGCCTGATGCAGAACCGGTGATACCGGCTAACACGTTAACAGTAACGGCCTCGGATGGCAACGGCGAAGCGCCAATTTTAATGCCAAGAAGTGCACTGGCAATTGATTTAAACCCTGGTAACGAAGCAATAACATTACCATAGCCAACTTCAGAAGCAGTGTTCATAATGGCAAGCAAAGAACCAATCGCACCAGCGTTTAATGATCTTTGCAAACCGCCTTGTGGTAACCGTCTGACACCAAAAGCAATTGCGACTAAAATACCGCAGACCAGCGCCACAATAAGCGACCAAATGCCAACAACATTTTTAACAGCAGCAGCGGTCAGCGGCAGTTTCATTGCCTGGAACGGTTTCAGCAGTTCAGAATCCCAAGTAAATACACTATTTAAGATAAAGTTAACTACCAACACAGTCAGGAGCGGCAATACAGATATTTTCCAGTCCGGGAGTTTCAAAGCTGACTCATCAACCTCTGTCGGCTCATTAAGGGTATGCACCCCATAGCCTTCGCCAGCAGCTAAAGCTGCTTTACGACGACGAGTTAACCACATCATCCCTAAGATGAAGATCAATGTTCCGCCAAGCATACCGCTAATCGGAGCTGCATAGATGCTAGTTCCAAAGAAACTAGTCGGAATCAAATTTTGAATTTGCGGGGTGCCAGGAACGCAGTCCATTGTGAAGGTGAAAGCACCAAGTGCAATGGTTCCGGGCAGCAAGCGCTTAGGAATATCCGCTTCCTTATAGAGTGCTACTGCAAACGGATAGACTGCAAATACGACAACAAACAAGCTAACGCCGCCGTAGGTCAAAACAGCACAAGCAATAACAACTGATAGAATCGCGCGTTCCTTGCCAAGCCCTTTAATAATGGCATGAGCAATCGATTTGGCTAAGCCGGTATCTTCCATGACCTTGCCGAATACAGCACCTAGCATAAAAACCGGGAAAAACGCCTTAACGTAAGTTACAGCCTTAGCCATAAATAGTTCGGTATACGCTGGCATAACGGCGAACCCTTGAAGTGAAGCAGCCAGCAAAGCAAAGATCGGTGCAAACAATATAACAGAAAATCCTCGGTAGGCAAAGAACATTAAGAGAAATAAGCTCAGTATAATACCTAGTACTTCCATATATTTCTCCCCTTCTGTTTTTAATGGCAGGGCGACCTAACATGTGCCGCCCTACCTATTATTAATTTTTACGTAAAACCATTAGCGCAGTACGCTTCCCGACACAACCATCCGCTGAACTTCATTCGTTCCTTCATAAATCGTACAGATTTTAGCATCACGATAAAGTCTTTCAACCTTGAAGTCTTTGATGTAACCATAGCCGCCATGAATCTGAATGGCTTTTAGACAAACAAAATCAGCCGTTTCCGAGGCAAACATTTTGGCCATTGCGGCTTCTTTACTGAATGGCTTGCCTTCATCCTTGGCAGCTGCAGCCTGATAGGTCAATAACCGGGCTGCCTGTAGTTTTGTTTCCATATCAGCAAGCATCCATTGAATGGCTTGCTTAGTAGCAATCGGTTTACCAAACTGAACCCGTTCTTTAGCAAACTTAACGGCTTCATCTAAAGCGGCCTGGGCAATTCCCAAAGCCTGCGCTGCAACGCCTACCCGACCGCCGTCGAGAGTTTGCATGGCTATACCAAAACCTTTGCCTTCTTTGCCGATAAGGTTTGCTTTAGGAATCCGGCAATTTTTAAAAATTAACTCGGTCGTCTGTGAGCCGCGGATACCCATTTTGTCTTCATGCTTACCAATTTCAAAACCCGGCAGATTAGCGTCAACAACAAAAGCGCTCAAGCCTTTTACACCCTGCGACGGATCAGTTAACGCAAAGACAACATATATCTCACTTACGCCACCGTTAGTAATAAAGCACTTTGTACCGTTAAGAATATATTCGTCGCCATCCAGAGTTGCCGTGCAAGTTCCGGAAGCAGCATCAGTGCCGGCGCCCGGCTCAGTCAAAGCAAACGCGCCAAGTTTTTCCCCTTTGCAGAGGGGCACTAAATATTTCTGTTTCAGTTCTTCTGATCCCCATTTGAAAATCGGCCAGGCCGCCAACGAGCAATGGGCAGAATAAATAATGCCGGTAGAAGCACACGAGCGCGACAATTCCTCGACAACTAACGTGTAGCTGAGATAATCAGCACCTGCGCCACCGTATTCGGTCGGATAAGGCATCCCCATAAAATCAAGATCGGCCATTTTTTTAATAGTCTCTGCCGGATAGCGACCTGTTTTATCCAGTTCAGCAGCAATTGGTTCAACATGTTCAAGGGCAAATTCACGGGCATTTTGCTTAATCAATTGTTGTTCCTCGGTTAAATTGAAATTCATACGATTCCCTCCTTATTGATTAGGTTTTGAAATTGCACTCATGCCTTGGGTGGCATTACCATGGCTTCCCCATCCAAAACCACTTTGCCATTTTGATTTGTACAAGTCGTCTTCAGCGTAATCCGGTTCTTTTCAACATTTCGATCAATCACCTCTGCTCTTGCGGTAATTGTGTCACCAAACTTGACCGGTGCCGTAAACTTCAAAGTTTGGGACATGTAGATCGTGCCCGGCCCGGGCAGCTGCATCCCAAGCACAGCTGATACTAAACCAGCACTCAGCATCCCATGAGCAATTCTTTCTTTGAAGATCCCAGCAGCTGCCGCTTGCGCATTTAGGTGAGCCGGATTCATATCGCCCGTAACACCGGCGAACAAATACACATCACCTTCAGAAATTGTTTTGGCATGCTCTGCAAAATCACCAACCTGAAGCTCGGCTATGGTCCTCCCTTTCATGACAACCCCTCCCAGAATTACTTTAAGATTTTTTTCACGTTCTCACCCTATGTAATGCATTTTCCGTGCCAAGCCTGAATACGTGCTCATTTACTGGCTTTTCAATGCTCGCCGACAATAAAAAAGGTGTCGTTGCAGACATCTTTTTGGTACACTCAGACAGTTCTAGCATATTTTTACTTTTGCAGTGCGCTTTCCCTAAAACTATTTAAAAAAACTAACAAGCAACCGTGAACTCACGAAAGAATACACAGAGCTTAAATGCAAGCTCTGTGTATTTCCTATGCCTATATTCTTTTCTCTAAATGCTTTACCCACATAATCACCGGCTTACAGACCTAACTTTCAAACAAAAAAAGTGCCGGTATAGACACTTTTCATCTACACTCCGACACCTTTAATCGAATTTTCTGCGTATTTTAACCTTACAAATTATATTTCTTTATTTTCTCATACAGCGTTGATCGGTGTATGCCCAATATTTTAGCCGCCAATGCTTTATTACCTTTGGAATTTTTCAACGCATCGGAGATATAGTCCTTTTCACGCCCAGTCTGGTCATGATTCGTTTCAGATTTTGCCTTTCTTCTTCCAAGCTGATGGATTACCATAGGCGGTAAATGTTTGGAGGTAATCAGCGCAACGCTTATCGTAGCACCAATTTGCTCAAGCGTATTAATGAGTTCCCGAACATTTCCCGGCCAAGGGTACGAACGCAAGATAGCTAGCGCCTCGGGCGAGAACTGTTTAACCGGAACCCGGAGCCGATGGCATATACCCGGAATCAGGAACTCAATCAGTTCACCAATATCCTCTTTACGATCCCGCAGTGGGGGCACCTCAAGACAAATAACGTTAAGACGGTAATACAAATCTTCTCGGAAGGCCCCGCTTTGAACCATTTCTTCCAACGGCTTATTAGTGGCCGCGATAATTCGAACATCACAAGTCTTGACCTTCTCACCGCCAATATGCTCAAATGTCTTATCCTGCATAACGCGCAGCAGTTTAGCCTGCATCGGTAGCGGCATATCACCGATCTCATCGAGGAACAGCGTTCCTCCCTCGGCAAGTTCAAACTTGCCCTTTTTACCGCCTCTCTTTGCTCCAGTAAAGGCCCCTTCATCATAGCCGAATAACTCTGCTTCTAATAGCTCTGTCGGTATGGCCGCGCAATTAATCGACACCATGGGTTTGCTGCTTCTCCAGCTGGCATTATGAATAGCCTGCGCAAATAAATCTTTACCGGTGCCGCTCTCGCCGGTAATGAGTACGGTACTGTCGGTAGCAGCAGCCCGTGCAGCAAGATTTTTTACATGGACGATGGGCCGGGAGCGGCCGATAATGCTTTCAAAGGTCGTCTTTAGAGGCACTTGATCTTTAATAATTTGCTTGGCAGGCTTCGTACAGACAAAGATTTTTTCGCGCTGCAGCAAGGCGTCAACCTCACTGATGTCTTTAAATACCGCTTCGCCGACGGCCCCGATAATTTCGCCATCCTTAAACATCGGAATCCGATGAACAACAACGGTACGCCCCTTAACGCTCTGGAGTTCGGCCAACTCTGGCACACCTGTCTTCAATACAACATGCATTCGAGAGTTCTCAATCATGTCTTTGGCCGTCTGTCCTAACATCTCCTCGCGCGGAATTCCCATAATATCTTCATAGGAATGGTTAACAAGGTGGATCACATTATTGTTGTCAACGACAATAATACCCTGCTTCAGACTTTCAAAAATACATTCCAGGGCTTCCAGCTTCTGCTGGGTTGTCGCCAGCTTTTGTGTCGTATCGGTGCTTTGCGATGTATCCTCAATAATAGCCAGAGCCCCCACTACCTTCGAACCCTCGCAAATAGGCGAACGATTAACAGTGAGTTTATGATCGGCAATCTCGATCGCACTTTTTATCTCACACTCACCTGTTTGTAAAACATGCATCAGCCTGGTATTTGGAATAACATCATAGATAAACTTTCCTCTGGCCTCATTCGCCGCGATACCGACAAGCCGCCCGGCGGCTTCATTAAAAACTTCGATAATGCCATAGGAATTAATAACGATAATTCCATTATGAGCCGAACGGACCAGCGCCTGAACCTCATTACTGGCACGGCACATATTAGCATAAAATATGCCCATAAAATCCTGTCGGCTTATGATCCCGACCAACTGATTATTATGATCAACAACAGGCAAAAGACTTACGGGAATCTGCCAGGCTTCATCCAGGGTACATTCGGGTTGGACAACAATAACACCCTGATTCATTTTGACTGAAACCGGCTGTGAAAGGGCTACTGAATGCAGATTTGCTTCAATGATATGTTCCTTTGTTACTAACCCGCACACTTCATGCTTATCATTCACGACCGGAGCCCCGCCAATTTTATACTTGTAAAATAAGAAAGCAGCATCTTTTAGGGTATCAGTTAATCTTAATGTCTTAGGATTTGGCGTCATAAAATCACGTACCAGCACACAGATCCCTCCACTTCCTACAATCAGCCCTGTAGGTATTGATGTCTTCACTGTCGGCTTGCCGATTTTCCATATTATCAATCATTCTCCAATAAATTCCAAACACCTCTACATGTTGTAGGATTTAAATCGTTATTTGCGAAAAAATCACGCAAACAAAAAACAGCCGGTTCTACAACCAACTGTCATAATGAAATATAGCCATTTCCAACGTCGGGCCACAACAAATCAGGCACCCTCGCGGCACATAGAAATTATCACTTACCGCTGCTTCCTTCCGGACCTGACGGGGTTCATGAGTTCCTATTGCGCAAGACCCGACCTGTTGCGGTCCGACCTTAAAAATGGCTTTAGATAAATAAATGGCGGAGAGAGAGGGATTCGAACCCTCGGTACAGTTTCCCGTACACACGCTTTCCAGGCGTGCTCCTTCAACCACTCGGACATCTCTCCGCATTGCTTGATAATAACAAGCTATTGTGTTGTTTGCAGACTAGTTAAGTTAACTGACTGCAAAAGGTATCTTATCATCTATCCTGATTATTGTCAATAGTCAAGACTTCCAATTCTAAAAACTGAAAGACGCTGTTACTTACATACCCGTAAAAAACTATTTGCCTATTTCAAGGATTTTCTAAAAAATTTATTACCAGAAAGGACAGCAATGACAAACGGCGAAAAACTACCTATAGCCTATTCGCATAACCGGAGGAATCGTCATGAAAGCAATCATCATGCCCATTATCTACAATTTATCTGTCTTTGGGATGTGCGCGTTTGCTGTAACACATCTCAAAATCTTTCGCAAAACCCTTCATCAATCTATATACAGCAACCGCGACCGGCTTCTCCTTATTCTACTCTTCGGAGCACTAGCAGCCTTAGGAAACTTCCTAAGTGTTGTCGATATTAAAGGCGCACTGGCCAATAATCGGACAACCGGAATTGTACTCGGCGGGTTGCTTGGTGGGCCGCTGGTAGGAATCGGCGCGGGAATTCTCGGGGCCATTCCCCGGTATTTTCTGGGTGGTTTTACTATGCCTGCCGCCGTAGCCTCCAGCCTCGTCATTGGATTAGTCAGCGGTCTAATCTCTAGCCACTATGGAAAGCGCGGCATTACTCTAAAAATAGCGTTTATTACCGCCCTTATTAGTGAATTGATCTTAAAACTCATGGTCCTTATATTTTCCGTCCCCTTCGACGCTGCATTGGAACTTGAAAAGAAAATCGCCTTGCCGACTATTATAGGAACCTGTGTAGCAACAGTTTTCTTTATTTCAATTGTTCGTCATATTTTTGCCGAAGAAGAAAAAGTCCAAACCCGTTCAGCCGTGCAAGCAATGCAGGTAATTCGTTCGGCAGATCAAGTGCTAACAAACGGGCTAAATGAAGAAAGCGCCGCCTTAGTGGCAAATATTATTTACAAAGAACTGGAGCCAGCCGCCGTCGCTGTTACTTCACCAACAAAAGTTTTATCCTATATCGGTGTCGGCTCAGACCATCATTTAACAGGCAGCCCGATCATAACAAACACCTCCAAACGCGTCTGCCTCATCCGCCAGTCGGTTGTCGCCCGGACCAAAATTGAAGTAGGCTGCCCCAATGAATCATGCCCCCTAACAGGTGTCATTGAAGCACCTCTTATTGTTGGAGAAAAATTGTTAGGTAGCATAAAACTGTTTAAAGTTGAAAATAAGTTAATTTTACCTTATGAGATTGAACTCATCGAGGGCATTGCCCGTTTTTTGAGCTCTCAATTAGCAAACCACCAGGCCGAGCGCCAGGAAAAACTATTACGTGAGGCGGAATACCGCATTCTCAAGGCGCAAGTTAACCCCCACTTTTTATTCAATACCCTGGCGACCATCCATGTCCTGATTCGAAATGACGGCGAAGCAGCCCGCAGACTGACCCGGGATTTATCCAATCTCCTCCGCCGGACTCTCTCTTCTGATCGGGAAATGGTGCCCCTGTGGGAAGAAATGGAGACAGTAAGAAAGTATGTCAATATTGAACAGGCCCGGTTTGGTCCTCGCTTAGCTATGGAAGTTGAAATCCCGGATCGACTTTATTCACAGACAGTACCGGTCTTCACCATTCAGCCCCTTGTAGAAAATGCTATTAAACACGGTTTATCACCCCGTTCAGAGGGCGGCCGAGTCAAAATAACTGCTTGGCAAAAAGCCCAGCTCTTTTACATCTGCGTTAAGGATAACGGGCTAGGTATTACCGATGATAGAAACACCATTAATAACGATGATGAGCTCCCGGCTCACGAAGGGCCAGGAATTGGGCTGTCGAATATAAAAAGCCGCCTGGCCCATATCTACGGCGACCAAGGCAATATCACAATCAACAGCAAGCAAGGCATAGGAACTGAAGTGACTTTGACTATGCCGCTATGTCTAGAAAATGAACCGGAAGGAACGGTGTCAACGGTAAAATGAAGAAACTCCGTACGTTTTTGATCGATGATGAACCGCTTATGTGTCAGGAACTGCAGACATTATTAGAAGAATACCATGATATTGAAATTATTGGCTGCTGCAATAACAGTCAACAAGCTCTAGAACAAATTATTGCTTTAAAGCCTGATCTTGTTTTCTTAGACATTCAGATGCCTGGTAAAAGCGGAATTCAACTTGCTAAATCAATCGCCCGTCTCCCCCAAGTTCCCATGATTGTATTTGCTACCGCTTATCAAAATTATGCCATGGATGCCTTCACGGTAAATGCCGTCGATTATATATTGAAACCTTTCGACGATAGTGATGTGCAGCGCGCAATTAACAAAGTACGCCGCTACGCCACCGTTACCATACCGTCAGCCCAGCATCCCCCCCGCAAGTTAAGCGCCGATGCCGATGGCCGCCTGGAAATAATTGACCAGACAGACATTCAAGTTATTTTTACCGAAAACCGGGCCATTGTTATTCAAATGCGGGATGGCCGTATTTTATCAGGAAAAATGACTTTGCAGGAATATGAGGAACTTCTCGACCCTCAACTTTTCTGCCGCTGCCACCGCGGCCACATTGTAAACGTACAATATATTGAACGGCTTGACCCTTGGTTTAACCGCGGTTATCTTCTCACATTAAGCGGTGCAAAACTGCGTGAAGTACCAGTAAGTCGGGTTTATGTCAAAAACCTGCGGCAATTTATCCAATTTTAATAATCATTTAAAAGACTTTGCTATTTTAAGCAAAGTCTTTTTTTATTCCATAAGAGTGCTTTAAAAATTAACATGCTTTTTTTATAACTTTGTCGGCGATTTGGTGTGGTTTGTCGGGAAAAACATTCAATTTTCTAAATCTTTTTTATAATTACATCAAAAGGCTTTATATATGGAGGTGTGGACTATAGATGAAACCCAAAAACGCTTGACTATTTCGCGTCCAAATAACTTTTAAGGGGTGTATTGTTTATGAAGCAGACAAAATGGTGGGCAATTATCTTGGCCTTCGCAGTCTTGATTGGCATCATCTGGATCGCACCGGATGCACCAGGTCTTTCACCTGCCGGAAAAAAATCTCTTGCTATTGCAACATTCGCTATTATCATTTGGATTACCCAAGCAGTTGATGATGCGCTAAGCGGCATTATCATTGTCCTCCTGTTAGCCGGACTAAAGGCAACCACTGTCGGCGGAGCCTTTTCAGGTTACTCCAACACTTCATTGTGGTTGATTGTTATTGGCTTTATCATGGCAGGCTGTATGGAAAAATCCGGTCTTTCAAAACGAATCGCCTTATTCATGATTAACGCTGCCAAAGGCTCAGCAACCAAAATTTATTGGGCTGTCGCAGCGGTTATTGCCATTACGACCTTCCTTGTTCCTTCAATTACCGCCCGTACCCTACTCATGCTTCCCATCATCCTCGGTATTGGCCATGCCTTTAAATCCGAACTGGGCAAAAGCAATATTATAAAAGCCTTGCTCTTTATCGTCGCCATGAGCGGAACAATGATGAGTTGCGGCGTGTTAACCGGACATGTTGGCAACCCGGCCACAGCAGGCTTAATTGAAGCCGCGACCAAGCAAACAATCACTTGGTCACAATGGTTTCAGATTGGTGCCTTCCCGGCATTCTCCATGGCATTTTTGTCGGTGTTCTTGATTAGATGGATGTGGCCTCCTGAAGTTGCTCAAATTCCCGATGCCAAAACCTATGTTGAAAATGAACTTGCCGCCATTGGCAGCTTTTCTAGTAAGGAAAAGTATACCCTGCTTGTCTTTATTATCACCTTGATTTTGTGGGCTACGGACTCCATGCACAAGGTCAGCGTAGCCATCGTCGGCTTGCTAGCCGTTACTCTTTTAATCTGGCCATCTGTCGGTGTCATGCCCTGGAAAGAAGCCCAGCAGAAAGTTCCTTGGAATGTATTTATGCTATATGGTGCCGGGTTATCGATGGGTGTTGCCATGGTTACTTCCGGAGCTGCTAAATGGCTGGCCGGAACATTACTTGCTCCGATTGTAAGCTTCTCAATTGCAACCCAAATCATTATTCTTATTTGGATTGTCACATCATTGCAGGTGTTCTTCACCGGCGGCGGGCCAAAAACGACAGCACTAACGCCAATCGTAATTGCTCATGCTGTTACAATCGGTGCCGATCCGCTGATTTTCGCCCTGATTTTAGGCATGAACATGCAGCATCAATATATGTTGCCTGTAAGCAACATGCCAAATGCTGTTGCAATTGGTACCGGTCATATTCAGGTTAATGAAATGATCCGCACCGGGTTTGTTATGAGTGTCTTTGCGGCAGCTTATATGAGCGTCATGGTAAAAACAACCTGGACCTGGATGGGACTGATTCCATAACAATATCATTGTTTATTCAGCAACCTTATTTGTCCTTTTGTCGATTGTTTTGGATGTTTCGTCTTGGAAGATAATAAAAATTTCTAAATCTTCTATATAATCAAAGTAACGAAATGCTCATTAAGGCTATCGGCTATACATTGGGAGGTGCTAAGTTTGAATACAGAAAAACTTGTAACTTTACAATCCCGTCAAGATGTCTCGACATACATTGAACAAGCCGCTGCTAATAAAACTCCACTATGCGTCTACCGAACATCCGCCCCTTCCGGCGGACAGAGACTAGACCTTAGCGAACTAAACAAACTGATTGAAATTGACGCAGATAATTTAGTCGCGACCGCGGAACCGGGATTAACCATGGGAGAACTGGCAGCTGCACTGACCGAAAAAGGACTACGCTTTCTACCTGCCGATACTCCCTATTACCGTCATTTAACCATTGGCGAATGGGTGTATCACGGCTGCCCCAATCCCTCTTCTTGGAAGTATAGGCTAGGCAAACATGCTCTGATGGGCTCTACCTACATTTTGCCATCAGGAAAACTCATTAAAACAGGTGGTAAAACTGTTAAGAATGTTACCGGTTATGATTTCACCCGGTTTCTGGCCGGTGCGTACTCCGACATCGGGATTGGCGTTGAGTTTTTATTAAAGCTTCTTCCGCAGCCTGAGTATCGCCTGCAGTTCTTGGTAGGGTTCCCTTCACTCCAGCATATCTTTGGCTTTATTGACGACTTGCGGCAAAATCCGCTGGCACCAGCTTTTCTTATGGCTGCTGACGCGAAAGCCGGAAACCTACTGCTTGGCCTCGACGACAAAATACCTTTTTTCTTAGAATTAGAGCTTGATGGCGTACAACAAGAAGTAGAGGCCTTTGCCAAGAAAGTCCGACTATGGGCCAAAAAAAGCCACGCAGTCTCACTGGCTGAAAACAATCCACAAGAGACGCCTTTCCCACTAAAATTCGGCAATATCTTTGCATCACAAACTGCCTATACCGTTTGTGATGAGTGGAAAATCCCCTATGACAAGCAGTGTACTACCTTGCATGAGTTAAAAACAAAGTATAATGAGATTGGTTGGTTTGGTCAGTGGGCCGAAGGAAAAGTCCATGCCGCTTTTACCGGTGAACAGAGCGAAGCAGCAGCAAAGATAGCCAAAATCACTAATCATGTAATAAATTCAGGCGGCGTCAGCAGCGGTGTTTATGATCGACAGCAAGGCCGGATTCCCGCTGGCCCTCTAAGACCGCTTGAAATTGCGCTGCGACAACGCATTGACCCGCAAGGAATTTTCACTCCCAAGGAGGTGCTGGTATGAACGAACATGGCCATGAAGAATGGAAACAGCAGTTAGTAAAATGTATTCGTTGCGGCACCTGTCGTTCAGTCTGCCCAGTCTTCAAAGAAGAAAATAATGAAAACACAACAGCTCGGGGAAAGGTGCAATTACTGGAAGGGGTATTAGAAGGGGCCGTAAAGCTGACACCTACCCTCCAGGAACGCTTCAATAAATGTCTCTTATGCAAAGCCTGTGTTAAGGGTTGTCCGTCAGGCGTCAGAACAGATACTTTATTTTTAAGCGCCCGTCTGACAAATGCCAATAAAAACAGTCTTCCTCTCGCCAAACGCCTGGCCTTTAAAGGTCTAACCTTCCGAAAGCTTTTTGATACCGGCTTGCGAATCGGTTCTGTAATGCAAAATGTAGTTATGAAAAAGTCTGACGATGGCCGCGGCAATCAGGCCCGCTTCAATATTCCCGGCTCCGGCCTTGACTTGCGGCGCATCATTCCGCCGCTTGCCGCCAAACCACTCCGCGACATTGTACCCGAGAAAACTACTGTGACAAACCCCAAAGGGCGAGCTGTATTTTTCCCCGGCTGCATGCTCAATTATATTTATCCCGAAGCAGGAAAAGCAGTTGTCAATATTTTAAAGAGAAATAATTGGGATGTTACGATTCCCACCGATCTATCTTGTTGTGGAACACCAGCCTTTACCTCGGGCGATCAAGCTACTGGCCGCGAATTAGCAGCCGCTAATTTAAAAGCCTTAGCCGGTGATTATGATGTTGTTATTACCGCTTGCGCCTCTTGCGGTGCCGCTCTCAAAAACGAGTACGGTGAAATCCTCCAGAATGAATCCGACCATAATGCGTGGCAAAAGCTATCAAAAAAAGTCCTAGATATTAGCGAATTTGTTGTTAAATATGGTGATCCCGCCCTTTTCGGAGCATTGCCAATGAAAGTTACCTATCATGATGCCTGCCATCTCGTTCGGGGAATGGATGTTAGCAAACAGCCTCGGCAAGTGTTTGCAACCGTCCCCGAATTGGACTTCCGTAACATGAAGGACGCTGATGTATGCTGCGGTGCCGGGGGCACGTTCAGCATGGCCTATTATAATTTATCCCGTCGAATCAATGATCACAAACTTGATAATGCCGAAGCAACGGGAGCTAGTTGCCTTGTTACCGGGTGCTCGGCTTGCCGTATGCATATTACCGACGGGCTTAGCCAGCGCAACAGCAACATGAGAGTCATGCATACCGCTGAAATTATCGACATGGCCTACCAAAACGGCGAGAAGCAAAAGAAAGGAGGAAAACAGGTATGAATCAGGCAGTATTAAGCAAACTAAAGGCCATTGTTGGAGAAAATCATATTCTGACTGAATTCGAAGACCGCTACTGCTATTCTTTTGATTCGACCTTTATCAATTCCATGCCTGATCTTGTTATTCAGCCCGGTTCCCGTGATGAAATCGCTGCCATCTGCCGTATTGCCTATGCTAATGATATTCCCGTCGTAACACGGGGTGCGGCGACAGGCTTGTCGGGAGGAGCCGTACCAGTTAAGGGCGGTATTGTCATCGAGACAACACGACTGAATAAAGTCCTCGAGGTTAATACATCCAATTTCTACGCCATCGTAGAACCAGGCACCATTACCCAGGACTATCTAGCCGCAGTCGATAAGGCCGGCCTCTTCTACCCGCCTGACCCGGCCAGCAGCAAGATGTCAACGATCGGCGGAAATATTGCCGAATGCGCCGGCGGACCACACGGCGTAAAATACGGCATTACCCGAGACTATGTTCTTGGCCTAGAAGTTGTATTGCCTGATGGAAGTATTGTCCAAACAGGCAATTTGATCGACGGTGATATGAGCGGCCCGGACTGGACCATGTTGTACTGCGGTTCTGAAGGTACATTGGGCGTAATTACTAAAATAATGCTAAAACTGACCCATAAACCACAGGCTAAACAAACCATGATGGCCACCTTTAGTGCCATTGAGGATGCTGCTACTACTGTTAGTACCATGATGGCATCTGGAGTAATTCCAACAACACTGGAAATTATGGATAATATGACCATTCGGGCAGTAGAGAACTTCCTGAATATCGGCTTACCCATCGAAGCCGGAGCCATCCTGCTTATTGAAGTTGACGGCGATCCACAAGCAGTCGAGAAACATGTCCAGCATGTCCTCAAAGTGTGTAATGATTGCAACGCTTCCAGCGTTAAAGTGGCAAAAACCGCTCAAGAAGCCGACGGCCTCTGGAAAGCGCGCCGTTCGGTATCACCGGCCTGCGGTAAACTCAACCCGACAAAGATTTCGGAAGATGCCACTGTACCCCGCAGCCGGATTCCGGAAATGGTAAGTGCCGTTCAAGCGATTGCAAAAAAGTACAATTTAAAAATGGTAATTTTCGGTCATGCCGGTGATGGAAATCTGCATCCTAACATTCTCAGCAACAAACATGATAAAGAAGAAATGGCCCGGGTAGAGAAAGCTGTTGAAGAATTATTCCAGGTAGCCCTTAAACTAGGTGGAACACTAAGCGGCGAACATGGCATCGGCTATTTGAAAGCTCCCTTCCTCGTATGGGAAACAGGGGAAGAAGGATTTAAGTTCGGCAAAGACGTCAAACAGGCTGTTGACCCAAAAAGTCTGATGAATCCGGGAAAAATGTTCGACTATCATGATGATAAAGCTGTATAATAATATAGGCCTTTCCAAATTCGTTTCTATTATAGACAACAGGAGGAAACCATTGTGAGCAAATTGATTATCCGGACAAACCGGTGTAAGGGCTGCAACGTATGTGTAACCTTTTGCCCTAAAAAAGTCTTAGCACTGGACACACTGGGAAAAATCTACGCAGTTGATGAAGCTTCCTGCATCCAGTGTGGACAATGTGAATTGCGCTGCCCTGATTTCGCCATTCGAGTGGCACCAAAGGAGGCTAAATAATGTCACAACCTAAACTTATGCAAGGAAATGAAGCCTGTGCACTCGGTGCGCTGGCAGCTGGAGTTCGCTTCTTCGGCGGCTATCCTATCACGCCGTCAACTGAAATTGCCGAACAATTGGCCGAGCAGCTCCCTAAAGTCGGCGGTACCTTTATCCAAATGGAAGATGAAATTGCCAGTATGGCTGTTATCCTTGGTGCCTCGTTGGCCGGTAAAAAAGTCCTTACCGCAACCTCCGGCCCTGGGTTCTCATTAAAACAAGAATTAATTGGCTATGCAGCCATTGCTGAAATTCCGTGCGTTATCGCCAACGTCCAACGGGTAGGCCCTTCTACCGGTCAACCGACCTCCCCGGCGCAAGGCGATGTAATGCAAGCCCGTTGGGGCACCCATGGTGACCATCCGATGATCGCTTTATCACCATGGACTGTCCGCGAATCTTTTGATGTTGCTGTCAAAGCTGTCAACTACGCGGAACGCTTCCGCACTCCTGTCATCATTCTCCTCGATGAAGTAGTCGGTCATATGCGAGAAAAAGTAGTACTGCCGGCTGATAATGAAATTGAAATTTATTCTCGCCGTCAGCCTACCAAATCACGGGAAGAAGGCTATCAGCCATTTACTCCTGAAGCCGACCTTGTACCAAACCCGGCTGATTTCGGCACAGGTTACCGCATCCATGTAACAGGTCTCGTTCACGATGATACCGGTTTCCCCAGCGGCAGCCCCAAAATCACCGAACAATGCATCAAACGTCTCCACGAGAAAATTGATTGCGTTAAAGATGAAATCACTCACTACGACGAATTTTTCATGGAAGATGCTGAAATTGCAGTCGTTACCTATGGCGGCACTGCCCGTACTGCCTATGCTGCTGTTGAAGAAGCCCGCGCCCAAGGCAAGAAGGTCGGCATGATTCGCTTGATGACAATCTGGCCTTTTGCTGACAAGGTAATTAAACAGGCTGCTGCCAAATGCAAAGCTTTGCTGGTTCCTGAAATGAACTACGGCCAGCTTGTGATGGAAATTGAACGCGCTGCAGCAGGCCAAACTAAAGTCGTGTCGATGCCTAAATATAATACTGAAATCTTCACACCGAATGAAATCAGCGGCGCGATTGATCAACTTCTCTCGGAGGTGGCAAAATGAAAGATTACGAAGAGTATTTCCGAACAAACCGCCTGCCGCACATCTGGTGTCCAGGCTGCGGCAACGGCATTGTAATGAAATCAATTGCCAAAGCCATTGCAAAATTGGATTTGGATCAAGATAAGACAGTCATTGTTTCTGGAATTGGCTGTTCGTCCCGTGCCAGCGGCTATATGGACTTTGATACCCTCCATACTGCTCATGGCCGTGCTATTCCGTTTGCAACCGGCGTAAAGCTCGCCAATCCAGAGCTGAATGTTATCGTCATCACAGGTGATGGTGACTGCACCGCTATCGGCGGCAATCACTTTATTCACGGCGCCCGCCGCAACATTGACTTAACTGTAGTCTTGTTTAACAATAACATCTACGGCATGACTGGCGGACAGGCATCTCCGTTAACACCTACTTCGAAAAAGGCGACTACCGCGCCTTACGGTGTTGTAGACCGGCCTTTTGATCCCTGCCAATTGGCACAGGCAGCCGGAGCTACTTACATTGCTCGCGGCACAGCCTTCCATGCTGCACAACTACCTGACTTAATTGCCAAAGGCATCCAAAATAAAGGCTTCTCTTTAATCGAAGCTATCACTCCATGCCCGATTTCCTACGGCCGTCGCAACAAACTTGGTGACTCTCCAGCTATGCTGAAACTAATGAGCGAAAGCGCAGTTCCGCTTACGGCTTATGGCAAGCTCGCTCCCGAACAGCAAGAAGGAAAATTCCCGATTGGCGTACTTCATGAATCACATTTTGGTGAATACAGCAAAGAATATTCTCATGTTATCGAACGTGCAGAGGGGGGTCAAAAATGAAACAACTTCGTTTATCAGGCTCCGGCGGTCAGGGCTTAATCACCGCTGGTATCATCCTGGCTGAAGCAGCCATCGCTGAAGGTAAAGAGGCCGTCCAATCGCAATCCTACGGCCCGGAAGCTCGCGGCGGCGCCTCCAAAGCCGAAGTCATTATTGACGATAAATTTATTTATCATCCTAAAGTCGTCAACCCAGGAGTTGTGCTGGCCATGACACAGCAGGCAGTTGACAAATACTCTGCTGATCTGGCTGAAGGCGGCCTACTGATTATTGACACCGACTTAGTTCCTAATCCTCCCCAAGGCAAAAAAATAATCTCTGTGCCAATTACCAAGCTATCGACCGAAAAGCTTGGCCGCGAATTATTTGCCAATATCATCGCCTTGGGGCTGCTCGTCAAAATCACCGGTGTTGTCAGTCTCGACACGATTAAGGCCGCTGTCGCGAACCGTGTCCCGCCCCATACTGTCGACAAAAACATGGAAGCCCTCCTCATCGGCTACCAGGCAATTTAACTTGTTAAGCCTCCAGAATAATCTGGGGGCTTTTCCTTTAACACATCTGTTTTTAAAGGAAATTTATGCTGAGTGTAAAAATATATACATATCTCAGCGAGGAGCTAACTGCATGAAAAATCTGATTATCGCCATTCTTTATAACTTCTCCGTTATTGGCCTAAGCGCTTATATGATTACACGTCTCCCCCCTGTTCGCCGCATTTTGCTGGAACGATCAATCCGCTGGCATGACCGGTTTTTTCTGATCTTGATTTTTGGGTCATTGTCCATACTGGGGAATGGACTCGGCATACCGATCTTAGGGTCTCTTGCCAATAGCCGCATTGTTGGCCCCATTGTCGGCGGCTTGCTCGGCGGCCCCATTGTCGGATTGGGCGCTGGAATTATGGGTGGCTTCATCCGCTATCACATGGGCGGGTTCACCATGATCCCATCTGTAACCGCCAATGTTATTGCCGGGCTAATCGCTGGACTTGTTCATATGCGCTACGGCTCGCGCAATATCACGCTCCCGATTGCCGGTCTTACTGCCTTTGTTTGTGAAGCTGTCCTGAAACTGATGGTAATATTCATGTCCAAGCCCTTCGAAGCAGCCTTAGAGCTCGAAAAGATAATTGCTGTACCCACCATAACGGCTAATTGTCTGGCCACGCTGCTATTCATCTACATTTTCCGGGAAATATACAAAGACCAGGATAATGCTTATGCGAATTCGGCCCACCAGGCTCTGCGATCAATCCGGCGAACTAACAACCTTCTACAACAAGGTTTAGATAAAGAGTCCGCCCAGATTATGGCTGATGTCATCTATCAAGAATTAAAACCCGATGCGGTATGTATTACTGACAATAACAATATTTTAGCCTTTCGCGGTGTAGGCGGCGACCACCACGTCACAGGCCTTCCCTCGACCTCGATTAAGCAACTGCAAAAACATCATTTAGGTGAAGGTATATTTTTGAGCAGCAATCCTGAAGATATCGGCTGTAGCCATTCCAACTGCCCGTTAGCCATTGTGCTATCCGTTCCACTTGCCTTCGACAACAAACTTTTAGGCAGTATCAGCCTTTTCAAAACTAAAAACAAGCAGTTTCTGGTCCATGAAATCGAGCTGGTCCGAGGTTTGGCCGATTTTACTAGTTCACAACTGTTTGCGAATCAGATTGCCCAGCAGACACGCCTACTTGAACAGGCTGAATATAATGCCCTAAAGGCCCAGGTTAATCCCCATTTTCTCTTTAATACCCTTGCTACCATTCGCATCCTTATTCTAAAAGACCCACACAACGCCCGGCTGCTCCTTAAAGACCTTTCCGAACTTCTCCGCCAATCACTTAATCAAAAACAGGAATTCAGCTCATTAAAAGAGGAACTAGATACAATCAAACGTTACTTACGCCTGGAAAAGGCCCGCTTTGGCGACCGAATCACAGTCCACTGGGATGTACCAGGCAATCTGCTCTCTAGTCTTATTCCGGTATTTACTCTGCAGCCGCTTGTAGAAAATGCAATCAAGCATGGCCTCTCGCCCCGCAAAGAAGGCGGTAATATCTATATCAGAATATGGGCAGAGAATTCCTTTCTGTACCTCTGTGTAGAAGATGACGGCGTCGGGCTAAATCCAACCCGCAATCCCCACCAGAGTCTGCCAAAGACAGGAACTGGTATTGGTCTAGTCAATATTACGCAACGCCTTCGCATCATGTATTCTAACACTGCAGCCTTTACTTTATCCGACCATCCCGGCGGCGGTGCCCAAGCGCTGGTCAAATTGCCTTTGCCAGAACAGCCGCAAAAGGATGATTCGCATTTGAAAGAGGGTCAATCTGTATGAAAAAATATCGTGTCCTCATCGTCGATGATGAACCGCTGATGTGTGATGAGATTGCACTCCTACTTGGCGAGTGCTGCCCTGAGGCCGAGGTTATCGGGACCTGTTTTGATGGAAAGAGCGCCTTTTCCCTGATTTCTAAAGAAAAACCTGATATCATCTTCCTTGATATCCATATGCCCGAGATGACAGGGCTTATGTTGGCCGAACTAATCAACTCCCTTCCGCACCCCCCATTTGTCATTTTCTGTACAGCTTATTCGGAATTTGCCTTGGACGCCTTCCAGGTCAATGCCGTAGGTTATATCATGAAACCCATTGACGAAAAAGATATCCGCCGCATTATGGATAAAATTAATCATCTGACAGAGAATTTTGAAGATCAGAACACAGCGAATCCCTCGCACCATTCCTATTCCCGTAAATTCGCCATCGAGTTTGACGATAAGCATCATATCATTGATGTTTCTTCCATTCAGATGATCTTTGCTGAAAACCGCCAAGTCTTTGTCCAAACAATTGAAGGGAAAACTTGGCGCTCGCGTCTGACCCTTCAGGAATTCGAAGCGAAACTCGACCCAAAACAATTTATGCGCTGCCACCGCAACTTTATCGTCAATCTTGAGTGCATCGAAGAATTCACCACCTGGTTCAACCGCGGTTATCTGCTTAAATTACGCGGCAAGCAACCGGCTGAAGCACCGGTTAGCCGCAACTATGTACCAGCCCTACGGCAGCATATCCAATTTTAACCCCACAAAATAAAACCCGGACGCATGTCATAATGCGTCCGGGTTACTATTTTACCGCTCTACGAATTAATGGGCTAATTTGATCCGAAGGCCGATGTTGCCTTCTTCATCGAAATACAGTTCCCTTTGTTCCAGTACCTCAAGACCGGATTTATCTTTCAACTCTTGCATAACAGCTTTAGATACCCATAACTCGGTAATAAATAGCGTATTGGGAATAATCGCAGCCCGCAGTGCATCAGCCTCTGGACTACCTAGACTTTGTACCGCTCCATCCCACAGTTCTTTCTCAGTATCAAAATACATTGGAATAGCCGAGCGAATAACAAACGTGCTTGTAATGGAGTTCAAGTAGGTCTTTTTGCGATCAACTTTGTCGACAAGTTTTTTGGTAGTAAAATCGGCTAGGCCCATCCCATGCGCATTACCATGTGAAGCTTCTGATATATCCAGAATACCGACCCTTTTTATCGCCGGCTTAGCCGGCTCTGGATCACCCTCGATACGAATGCGGCCAATAATATTTGTATCAACACCTGTTCCTGAATAGTTTTTACCCATTTCACCAACAATTAATAAATCAAGCTGATCAACAGGCAATTTCGGCATGAGCGTTTTCGAATACGCCAGCAACTTAGTATCATGCTCAATAATATCCTTAGGTTCGACACCAGAAATAACGGCAGTTTCCTCAAAGCCGTTTTCGACAACCGCCAACCCGCCGACAAGCGGCAGTTCATGAATGAGTACAGTACCAATCTCTCTCAAGAGCCTTGCTAATTCCGAACTGCCAAAGCTATGGAACTGTTTAGCGCCTTTCGGGCCGCCTAGACCGACAACCAGTTCTTTTACAAGACCACTTTCTAAGTCTCCCTTAAAAGAGGTATGAGTCTTCACGCGGTTAAGGACCAAAATTGAGTCAACCTGCCAGGCAGATTCCAGGGCATAGACTGCCAAACCAGTTTCGGTCGTACCAATCATCCGACTCTCACCGCAGGCCAAGATTGGCGTTCCAGTGGTTTGCTCGGTAATATTATAACTTTCAAGCAGTTCAATCTGTCCTTCGGGAGTTCCGCCGCCATGACTGCCCATCCCGGCCAGCAAATAGGGCTCGCCTCCGGCTTTCCTTATATATTCGACAATTACTTTCAACATAACTAACATGTTGGCAATACCGCGACTGCCTACTGTAATCCCGACTTTATCACCTGGCTTAATTTTGCCGGCAAGATTGATTTTATCCAGCTCGGCAATGATTGTTACTTCAATTTCAGTCAGGCGGGGGCGCTCAAATTTTTGTTTAATTCGATAAAACATTGCTCTATCCGCCATTTAGCATCCTCCTTTTCTACATACTACACTATCAATAAAAACCAACAACCCGCCACCAAGTAAGCACTGTTGCTACCCATATTCCCCAGCTCACAAAGCCGATCACAATAGATGACTTAACCTGATCGCTTACCGTATAATAATTGGCACCAAACATAATGATGTTGCCCATTGTATTAAAGGGGAGGAAAAAGGCATACGCCATTACCATCGATAACGGTAGAACAAACTGCACAATATCAAAGCCCATCGCCTGCGCCAATCCAATATAAATCGGCACCATAACGCCCATCATGGCAGTCGTCGTAGACCAAATCACATGCGAGAAGATGGTAAAGCCCAACATGATTATAAGCATTGTCATCATACTCATACCCTCAAGTCCCATAAAGGCCAGCGCATGCTGAATAACCCATTCAAAAGCCTTGGCTTTCATCAACGCATTACTAAGTGTTATAACGCCGCCAAAGTAAACGAAGAGTTCCCATGGAATAGATTTCTCGGTTTCTTTCCACTCCAACACCCCGATCTTAGGCAAGAAAATCAGTGTTGAAACAAGGAACGCAACCATTGTAGAGTTAAATCTGTGAATGCTATCTGTTCCCCAAAGAACCAGCGCAATTAGAAAATATAAAACCGCCTTTTTCTCGGCCATCGACATCGGCCCCATTTTGTCGAGCTCCTGCCGAATATAACTAACACCACCCGGAATCGACTTAACCTCCGGTGGAAACATTTTTAGGACAATAATACCAGTAGCAATGAGCACTAAAATACTTGTCGGCAATGCTAACATCGCCCACCAGCTCCACGTAGTAAACACCGATACACCAACTGCTGCGGTAATCATCGCAATTGATACCGGATTCGGAATAGTGGCTGTCAAAAAGGCCCCGCCGGTAATATTATTGGCATAGGTAGCCACAAGCGCCAGCGCCTTGCCGAAATTGCTTTTACCGCGCTCTACCTTATAGGCTTGCGCAATCCCCTCTACGATTGGCAGCATAGCTGCCTGCCGCGCTGTATTAGACGGCGTGACCGGTGAAATAGCCAAATTCGCAAACATCAATGCAAAAATAGCCCCGGCCGGAGTCTTTCCTAAAATCCGCATCATATGAAAGGCCAACCGTTTGGCTACACCTGTTTTGGTCATAGCAATTGAAATGACAAAACCGGTAATAAGCAACCACAATGATGCTGATGCAAAACCATTAACAGCAAAACTGGCGTCATGAACCAATGACCCATTCTTCATCGCACCTGTTGCATTACCTACCCAGAAATACAACCCTGAAATCCCAATAAAACTGCTCACCGCAAAGTTTACACCAATTGTAACCCAGAGGACTACGAGACCTCCAAACAGCGAAAGCAACTTGTGTTGTGTGATATTCATACCATCTGGCGTTGGTAAAGCCCAAATGAGCGCACCAACAATAATACTAATAATCAGTCCGTACTTCTTTGCTATAGACTCTTTTCCCATGATCTGCTCTCCCTCCTATTTTTGATTTTTCTATATTTTCAGTATAGAACAAATAATTCACCAAAAAAATTGAGAGGACTACCAAATAGCCAAAACAGCTGATAAGATGCCTTATAAAAATACGAATAACCCTCTAGCTGCCAGAAAAGTACAAAGGTCTCTAAAAATAGCATCTGCTACTTTTAGAGACCTTTAACCTTAGAATACATCTGCGCCAAAAGGCTTATGCGAATGAGTCTTCTCGAATCGCACCATCTATCCCAATTGTTACTACCCGCCAAGGAATCATCTTATTACTATTGCCAAGTGCCTCTTTTACGGCATTCTCGATACCGCCGCAGCAAGGTACCTCCATCCGGACAACAGTCACACTTTTAATATTGTTAGATTGTAATATTTCCGTTAACTTAGCAGCATATTTCACGTTATCTAGCTTAGGACAGCCAATAACAGTCACCCTATCGCGCATAAATTCGTCATGAAGGTTAGCATAGGCGAAAGCACTGCAATCAGCCGCTACTAGAAGGTGAGCATTGTTAAAATAGGGCGCATTGACCGGCACAAGCTGCAGCTGGCAAGGCCATTGACGTAAAGCTGATGCCGAAGTCGCAGGCTCATTATGCCTGTTTGCAATTCGCTTTCTTAACTCCTGAACTGCGCTGCCAGGACAACTGGCCGGCACTTGCTCAGACCGCTGTGCACTGCTTGCAATATGCTGTTTCACTGCGTCTTCATCAAAGGCGGCCGCCTCTCTTTCAATAATACGAATAGCTCCTGTAGGGCAATCCGGCAAACAGGCTCCCAGTCCGTCACATAAATTGTCTGATCGCAATTTAGCCTTACCATTTATTAACTCAATGGCCGCTTCATGACATGCACCAATACACAATCCACACCCATTACACTTCTCTTCATTTATCTCAACAATTTTTCGCAACATAATTTTTCTCCTTTATTTATATGCTCGATTTATCTTTCTGACTAAAGAATATAACATATTCTACCCTTTTACAGTGATACGAATCACATAAAGTGAGACTTGATTCAGATGGAGTTTTAACTTCACCTGAATCCTAGTCGAACCGTATCCAGGGACTTAGCCGCTCTCTTCACTCCCTCTTGTAGAAGAAGATAGAGCGGCTTAGTCATCGGACAAAAAAAACCGCCCAATTTTTTTATCGAGCGGTTTGCACCTTGATACTAGCTGTTATTTAATACTACCAGAAGGGCCAAAGCGCCTAGCGACCGCATGACCTCCTCATGATGATCTCTCTCTCGCTCCTGGCGCTCATGGTATTCCCAGTCACTTTCATGGTCATGCCGCCGCATTTCGCGGGCATGACGCTCTCTTTCTTCTTGGATACGATGTTCACGATATTCACGATGCTCACGATGCTCACGATCATTATCACGGTGTTCATAGCGCTGCTCATGGTGCTTATTGTGGTGCTTGTCGTTATGTCTTGACGATGCCTCGGTAACAGAAAACCCTAGACCAAGCTGCATAACCCCAATTAAGGAAAAGACGACTAATTTTTTAACTACGTTATTCATAAAAACACCATCTCCTCTTATTCTCCTCTTCATAATTATAGGTGCCAAATTTTAGAATTTCTTTAGAAAATTATGGACAAGAAAAAACACCGTCTATCTGCAGATAGACGGTGTTTCATGTTATTGACGATTACGGTGAGGAATAGCCTTAATCAAGTAATACAGCACGATAACACTAATAACAATTATAAAATATAATAAATATTGCACTTTAAGCCCCCCCCGATACAGATAATCGCTAATATACTATATATATCGAGAGATTATCTAATATCTAAGTAAATAAATTGTCTTATTTTGTCAGGATAAATGTCCTAAATCTGGATATCAAACATCCCAAGTCAGCGGATAAACGCAGCGATAGCAGGATCCTTCTGCAGCAATTTCAAATCATCTTCTGTCGGTAGAATAGGTTTGTCACGCTCAGTATTCACCAGGCAAAGAAACCCTAAAGGAACATTCGCTGTTGCCTTAAATTGATGCCAAATATGAGCTGGAATTTCGATAACATCTTTCTCTTGGACATGATAAATTCGGTCTCCCAGCAATACATCACCCTCGCCTCTGAAAATGACGACAAAATGAACATGCTGGTGATGTTCTAACGTAGAGTGGCCCCCAGGCGCAACTTCGAAATAGCGAAGCTGGCACGGCAACTCTGAATCCCCTGTCAGTAAAACCTGTCTGGTAATATCTTTAAAGCAAATTCCCTGCTCCTTATAAACAAGAACCGGGACATCATCCCAATTATAATTGCCTGTATGACGAATCAACATCCTTATACCTCCTGATTAAAAACTCACCGTGCCGTCCAACATCTGTTCAAACGCCTATGAGGCAAACTCATTCAATAGCTTACGAAAATAGCGGCAGTTTTCCACGATATCAGGTCCATGCTGGAACAATCCGCCGCCAATCAAAAACATCACATCATTTCCATACACCTGGTACAGCTCCGGAATCCGGTCAATACTCATACCACCGCCAGGTGCAGGGAAAATTGGCTGGATATCGGCCATTGCAGCCTGCGTCGCCTTGGCAATGGACTCGCACTCGGTCTGGCTAAAGGAAAATCGACCGCCAAAGCTAGGATAAATTACAGCATCTGCGCCGGCCAGCCTCATAATTTGTCCAAATAAAGCTTGATGAGAAAAGCCATTTTCGCTACTCGTCACATAACTGCCTATAAATGCAGGATGGCTAAAAATCGGCAGTGAAATCGTATCATCATCGGCTAATTGACGCATACAGCCAAATCCAGCTAAAGCCGGAGCAACCATAATTCCGCCTGCACCTCTTTCCTTAGCCTCCCGGGCCCGCTCGATCATATGGCCGCCTGCAGTTGTCACATTAGCAACATAAATACTATTGTTGCCGGTTTCCCGATTTGCTTGATGTACAGCCGCTGCGCAAAGACTAATTCTCTCTGAAAAAGGCGCGAAACACTGATCAGTAAGACCGTGGTCATCCTTTATGATATCAATACCGCCCACAGCGCACTTATAAGCCAATTCGGCCAGCTGCTTGGCAGAAAGCCCCATCGGCTTTAAGGCAGTAAACAGCAGCGGCCGTTTGGGTATGCCAAGCAATTTGCGCAAACCAGCTCTACCAAATCGCGGCCCCTTCCAGTGATTAAGCAGTGTGGGCGGCAAATCGATGCTCTCTACCTTAATTCCCGGCTTGATGCTAATATTGCCAAATACAACATTTAGAAACTGGGTTAGTTCGTTGGCTGTTATTTCATTGGCGTAACTAATTTCGGCTCTGTAGTTGTTATCATAGAACTCAAAAGATTCGATACGCCCTACAACATGATCTTGAATAACCCCGGGAGTAAGTAAATTCGCAGGAAACTCAACAGTTTGCTCAATACAAATATCTTTTGCCTTACTGAAGGCGTCCTGCTGCGTTCCGGAAAGCAAATACGTTATTATAAACCGTTCACCAGATACCATGAACTACGCCTCCGCTCTAATGTTACACTAAAATCAAAAGGCTAAGGCATCATCGCTCATGAAATGCCTTAGCCTTCAGTAATCTGATCAGCTAAAAAGAGGAACCGCCCTTCCTAGATAAGAGCTACTAAATTGTTTTAATATTACATTTTAAAAGCATTATTGTCAATACTCTCATGCGAGAAGTCTAGTATACCTTTTTCGCTTCTGCTATACTAATAGTATAAGCAGAGTGTTTGCCAAGTCCCCTTGAGATTACTCTCCCCGATTATAAAGGAGGATGAAAATGCGTCAATATAAAGTTGTAGAAGTAAAAAAAGAAGGTTTCTTCGGAACATCACGACTTGATGGCGATAGGCTTGAAAAAATTCTAAACGAGCAAGCCCAATCCGGATGGATTTTTGATAAACATGTATCTGGAGAAACTCTTATTCTTGATAAAGATACTATTATGCTCATCTTTTACAAAGAAAAATAAAGGCAATGGCAGAATTAAGTGAGGTTTTAAAATGAAAAAGAAAACGATAGATCCAACTTCAAATCAAGCTCCAAAGCCTACTCCTGCTCCAGCTTCAGATGCTCTTTTTATTTTTATAGCAGGAATTTATCTTTTATCCCGCCCCCTATTAGTAAGCCCCGCAATAATTGATATAGCCGTAGGTGCATCCTTGATATTAATGGCTATCAAGCAGTACATAATTATCAAAAGAAGTAAGTAAATAAAAAAAGCTCCGCTAACACGGAGCAAATCTATAGACTTGGCTGTTGTGGATTGAGATAAAGTGTTTTCTTATACGGTTGTGAAATCGTCTTCAATGAAGAAAAATAGTAAAATTATAATGATAATGATTATAATAATCCCGCTTCCATTACCATTACAACCTCCGAAACCACCAAAACCCATACAAATTCCCCCTTTACTTACATTATGTTTTTGGTATTCTTATGTATAATATGACGTGTGATACCATTTGGTAACATAAGCAATAGAAAAAGGGGCCGTCTAAAAGTAAAATGGACCCTGTAAAGTAGACGGTTAAAAAAAGAGGATTAGCCTCGATTTTTAACAGTGCCTTACGGGGTCCATTTTAGATCCTAATATTGCCTAAAATTCGTTTAGGATTAACACAAATCGTTAATTTCGACATTGCTTAAATCGAGCCAGTCATAAAAGCGTTCTTTGTCCTCTGCTGTGCCGGAATAAACAGCATTCAGTCTTTTCTTTGCCTCTTTGCGCCAGTTTTTAAGCGAACCTTCTTCGGTGATTGCTTTTGTTTTGGACTTGAGGCGCGCCGTGTTTTTATTACATGCTTTGCGGTATGCCGTATAATAAACATCGTCTTTTTTTTGGTTTTTGAAACGCCGGTCAGAACCAACATCCAAACAAGTTCTTTCCTCCTCAAACTCTCTATCGCAATAATTATTCTTGTTGTCCCTGACAAAGAAATACTTTCCGCAGTTTTCACATTTTTTTATCCTCACGCCTGCTTTTACCATCTTCATAAACTCCCATTCTAATAGCTTCTCCAAGCTTTCGGCACCTAATTGCTCACACACATCATTTCCATCCTCAGGTATTATCAATGTTATACCGCATGCGGGGGTAAAGTCATATTGAAAAGCCTCGTGTAGAGGAAACTGGGTTATGAAGGTATATAATTCCTTAGCAAACTCCTTGCCCTTAGGAAGATTGCTGTTTTTTTTCGAAGCAAGTGACAATTTTTGAATTTCAGCATCACTCAGGGTTTTTTTTGATTGCATTCTTTTATAAAACCATATTCGATCATAAATATTCAGCCTACTAATAACGGGTGTTGAAGTATCTAGTATACGAAAGAGAAGCTCATTCATCATCTGCTGAAATGAAACTATATTTATGAAACATCTCGCCTCATACTTCCTGTTTTTCCGTATTATACGACGATATGAGTTGTAATCATCCAAATACTTCTTATAAAGCTTTTCTGTACGCCCAGAAGTAAAATATCCACATAGCAGTGGCGGGACTGTTAATAATTCTTTAAATACACCTATATAATCATCACTCTTTTCAAAAAAATCCTCGTTGTATGACGAAAACAAGTGGAAATAATCTATTACTATATCTTCCGTTGCCTTTCGTGAGTTCTCGCCAATTCTATAATAAGGATGGCTACTTTCCAGAATGCTTATTATTTTCTTCAAATAAGCATTTCCTACATAATAATCTGTTAAATTCAAAATGCCAGCAGACTGCTTCGCTTTTTCGTATTCATCATTAAACCTCTTAGCAGGTCTATTTTCTTTCAGCCTAAGTCTTGTGAAGTCAAACATTTCGGAAAAAAATTTTTCTAATAAAACCTCTATCTGATGCAAGTCCATACTGACAAAATCAAAAAGATGCCGATGGCTTTGGTCGTCAAAACTCGGTACGATATTATTATCGTTGTAAAATTTGTAGCAATCATCACTAAACATTACATATGACATAAAACCCTCCATTAAGCAGTTGTAATATTAAATATACAAGTGATTATTTCTGCGCAAGCGAAATAATTTGCTTTAGGCTTGCCCAATGATTATAATAATAACAAAACACCTCTGCGCAGTCAATATTTTCTTATTTAGACTGCGCAGCACATTAAGATGGGGAGGCGTTCATTTTGGGGAAGTCTTTTAAAGTTCCATGCGATACCTGTGACCAAACTGGCAAAGTTTGCCGCATTTGTGAAGGCTCACGCGAAATTAGTTGTAACTGCAACGACAATGATGACTGCGAGATTTGCCACGGAACGAGGATATTGGATTGCACGGCGTGCCTTGATTGCTCCAATTGTGACGGACTCGGGTTCATTGAAGTCTACGTCGAACTTTGTGAAGAGTGTGGAGGCGACGGCAAAGATAGCTGCGCTATCTGCAACGGCACGGGTTATAATTTGAATGATCTAGCCGAGTTTGGTATTGATTTAAGCTTGATGTAGTAAAAGCAATGATATTGAATATTAACGCCATTGCTTAATTGAGATCGAAAGGAGGATGACTTATGTGTGATAAGTGCGGTGGTAAGGGTTACTATGAAGAGGAAAATCCAAACCGCGAAGGTGATATTGACTTTGTTATTTGCGACTGCGATGAAGATAATTCTGATAACTAACAATTGACGTAGAAAATTAAATGGAAATGGGCTGTGTTTTCACACAGCCCATTAGTCTTCTTGCTGGCTGAATGCCTGCTCGATAATTTCCATCACGTCATCAAGCCCGTCCAAACTGTTCAATGCTACCTGGACATCGTGTTTTATCTCCACCCATATTCCAACAATATGCTTAAACGCATGGTAACCAAACCAAAGCTCTATTTCTATGACTGCGGGTTGGTGGCATACCTGACCAAATGGAGTAACAGTGATACCCTGATGAACGGCGCCATGAGTGGTGCGATTCTTGAGAATTTTGTGGTATCCGAGATTGTCAAAAGCTATCATAACTGCGCCTGCGAAGCCTATATTTATTACTATCGGGATAAGGACACTAAGGAGCTTGATATTCTTGGCGTGCTTAACAAGGCTACTTTAGAGTGAGGAACAGGCGCCGTGCTTTGTACGACTGATAAGTTGTCGGCGTTTGACAGCCAAAATTTGATTGTGCCTATTTGAGAGATATAAGTTTTTTAAGAGAGTTACAACTCTTTTGTTGCCAACCTTGTTGCCAGAAGCTATTTTCGACAATAAAAAAGCTTCCAGCAAAATTGCTAGAAGCACGATGTTTTCTGGCGGAGAGGGTGGGATTTGAACCCACGAAACCCTTGCGAGTTTACCTGATTTCGAGTCAGGCTCCTTCGGCCAGCTCGGACACCTCTCCATATTATGTTTTTTTGCGCCGCATTCTAAAAAAGTCCTTCATAATTGCGGAGCACTCATCGGCTCTCACTCCGGCCGTAACCGCTAAAGAGTGATTGAGCGCGCTGCTTTGAACGATGTTGAATACTGATTCAACAGCCCCGGCTTTATAGTCACTACTGCCGTACACCAGACGGTCGATCCTGCTCATAACGAGAGCACCGGCGCACATCGGACACGGCTCTATAGTAACATAAAGTGTCGCTCCCGTCAATCGCCAGCGATTCAGCTTACGGCAGGCTTCACGGATAACAATCACCTCGGCATGAGCGGTGGCATCATTCCAGGTTTCACGCATATTATGGGCAGAAGCAATAATCTCATCGCCAATAACTAACACAGCACCAATTGGCACTTCACCAATGTCATAGGCCTTACGCGCTTCGACCAAGGCTAATCCCATATAATCACTGTCATCCATAATGGTCACCACACAAACCATACTCACTTTACAAACGAATACAACGACTAATATTATAACTTATAAATACTATCTGTCGCAAGGCCTGCCATTCTGGTATTTTCTGAAAAACTTTACTGATGTTTAAATTGCTCCCGCAGTTTGCCGATTGTCGCCGAAATATCCGGTGCGCCGGTGATTTCAGTCACCACAGCAATCGTCTTAGCCCCCCGTATAGCGACCTCCCGAATGTTATGAGTTTTTATTCCACCGATAGCAACAAACGGAAGCCGAATGTTTTTCACAACAAAATCCAAGTATTCCAAGCCGACAGGTTCACACACATCCCGTTTGGTATTGGTTGCAAAAAGCGGACCAACCCCGATATAATCGACAGCTTCGTCCTGCTGTGCTCGCTTGGCCTCATGGACGGCATGAGTAGACAAGCCTAATAGCATCTCGGAGCCAATTAACCTGCGGACCTCATTGGGTGAATAATCATTTTGGCCAATATGAACGCCATCAGCTTCGGCCATAAGCGCCAGATCGGGGTGGTCATTAACAATAAAAAGCGCTCCGGCTTTTCGCGTCAATTCCCGGATAATCCGGCATTCTTCCAGCTTTTCGCCCTGATGTTTGTCTTTCTCCCGATATTGAATGATGCCTATTCCGGCCTCGATCATCATCTTAACAATTTCTAATGTCGCCCGCCCCCGCGAGTGGGTAGCATCGGTAATTCCATACAAATCTGCCTGAATAAATCTCCGAATAGCTTCACGACGTAATATCATTTCAACCTTCCTTTCTTTTTACTATCGGCCCAGGACACAGTCTAATACCACATCTGCCTGTTTGGCTGCGGCTACAGCTACCCTTGGGGCAAGGGGCGGCATACAATCAATACCGCTTTTTTCATCACCAATCACATAAAAGTTTTTACTGATTTTCCGCACGATGATATCATCGCTACGGCCCCAGCCGGCGATGCCCGAAACGGCAACGACAAGCTTAGCTGCAGGGACATAGTGCTGAACGAGTAGTGCCTTTACCGCCGGAACATCGACACATTCCAATACTACTTCACAATCACCAAACCAATTATCGACATTCTGTTCCGTTATTCGCTGTTGAATAAGATCTAAGTGCAGATTGGGATTAATCCTCCGCAAGTTCTGCGCCAACGCCTCTACTTTCGCCATTCCAACCTGATCGGCAAAGAAAAACTGTCGATTGAGATTGCTGGGTTCCACATAGTCAAAATCAATAATACGAAAATCCTGAAAACCGCTTCTAACCAAAGAAACCGCACAATTAGAGCCCAAGCCCCCTGCGCCAGCAAGACCAACTTTGACCTTTCCGATCTTCTCTATTTGGTCTTCAGTCAAATAGCGCCCCAATACAGTCTTAAAGCTCATAAATAGTGCCAATCTTGAAAAACGGGCTGATAACCATTATTTTTTAGCATCATCCTAATTTCCTCAACCCCACGCTCGTCGGCAAGCTCAAACTGGCCCTCTTCCTTCTTGTCGCTATACCCTCCGACTGCGGTCGAAACACCTGCCGACATTCGTGTGACTCCCAGCCTGATCAATTGATCCCGCAACTCGCTCCGTTCTCTTGTTGAGACAGTAATACCACTATGCGGCATAAAGATCCGATAGGCCAAGATATACTGTACAAGATCAGCATCGCTTACCGGTGAAATTGCTTGAAATCCGCCGTGACATGGACGCAAGCGCGGCGGCGCTACTTGAATATCTGCTGCCGGGTAACGACTCTGCAAATACGCTGCATGAAGACCGGTAAAAAAACTTTCCTGCCGCCAAGGAGCCAACCCTAGCAGCGCACCAAGGGTAACTGTCCGCATTCCAGCCTGACAGGCCCGCTCCGGCGCATCTAGCCGGAACAAATAATCCTTCTTCGGCCCAGATGGATGGAGCGGTCGATAGAGGTCTTTCTGATAAACTTCCTGGTACATTGTCATTCCATCCACGCCAGCCTCAATCAACTGCCGATATTCAGCTTCTGTCAACGCATAAACCTCAACACTAATACAGCTAAAGTAACGCTTTAGCACCCGCACACAATCTCCCATATAATGAACTGTCGATTTAGTAGGATGTTCCCCCGTCAGTAGCAGAATGTGCTTAAGACCCATCTGACTAATAACCCGGGCTTCCTTATCAACCTCGTCGAGAGAAAGATGGCGTCTAGCAAATTCATTATCATGATTAAAGCCGCAATATACACAAGTATTAATGCAATAATTAGAAACATAAATTGGGGCAAATAGCTGGATGGTACGTCCAAAATGCTTTATTGTATCAGCTTGAGCCCGTTGCGCCATCTCTTCCAGCCGTCCTACAGCCACTGGTGACAACAGAGTAAGATAATCTTCAGGCACTAACCTGTCTTTGGCAAGTACCCTGTCAACGTCTTTCAGGGTAAGATTGTTAAAAAACGCATCAAAATCAAACCCATCATAATGCCGCAGCAATTCCTTAATACCAGACATAGTCTTAATCCCTCCCTAAAAAACCGGTAAGCGGTGACGACGCAACTGCAGCGTCCTGCTGCTTTCCAAGCCCGGACAAATACGCCAGCCGCCCGGCAGCCACAGCATAAGCAAACGCTTCAGCCATCTTCACAGGGTCACCGGCCGAGGCAATCGCAGTATTAACCATAACAGCGGCAGCACCCATTTCCATGGCTTCAGCTGCTTCAGAAGGACGGCCGATGCCGGCATCAACAATAATGGGTATCGTCGGCAATTCAGACAGTAAAATACGGATCATTTCTCTTGTCTGCAAACCACGGTTGCTGCCTATCGGTGCGCCAAGCGGCATAACAGCTGTCGCACCTGCTGCGACAAGCGCCCGGGCACTATAAAGATCTGGGTTCATATACGGAAAAACTCGAAAGCCTTCGGCTGCTAAAATTTGAGTCGCTTTGATGGTTTCCTGATTATCAGGCAATAGATACCGCGCGTCTCCAATAACCTCTACTTTGATCCAATCACCACAACCGGCTGCTCTTGCCAATCTGGCAATTCTCACCGCTTCTTCGGCATTCCTCGCCCCAGAGGTATTAGGCATCAAAACGGCATTTTTAGGAATATACTCCATAATGTTTTCTTGTAAACCTGATGTACCAATCCGCCTGACCGCTACTGTAACCACATCGGCTTGCGCCGCTTGCATCACTTGCGGCAATATACTCTGATCAGCATATTTTCCTGTGCCGATGATTAATCTGCTCCGCAATTTCTTTCCGCCAATCTCCCAATGATTGATATTCATGATTCAGCCCCCTCCTACGAATGTAATAATTTCTAATCGGTCGCCTGCCTGCAAGACGTTATTTCCCCATTCCTCCTGCTTTAAAATTCGTTCATTGATTTCCACAACAATGAGCTTGCTCTTCAACTCTCTTTGATCAAGCCATTCTTCAACTGTCATTCCTGCCGAAATCTGCAGTTCTTCACCATTGACTACGATTGTAATAAAAACCGCCTCCTTCTTAACAAAAAAATAAAGCGTACCTCGTAAAAAGGTACGCCAAAAAATTCGCGCTTCACTACCTTTCCTACGCGGGCATTATCCCGATCAGGTTCGGAGGTAAGTGCTTATAGCACACTCTCAGCCCATAACATGAGCTCCCTCGGTAACGGTGAATATTTAATTGTTTTTATTGTACCGCTCGAAAGTTAACCTGTCAATAAGTGGTCAACTTTCCCGCACTTCTATCTGATATACACAGCCATTGACCTTCACCTGAAAACTTCGGCAGTCGCCTGATTGAACTACAATCGGTCGAATCGGATTCCATGCTGCTAATTTTTCTTCCATAGTTCGGAGAATGCTGTTGGCTTCGGCGACGGTTATTTGTGAGAAACGAACCCTATCACCAGGCTTTGCTTGGGCTAACATAGGAATATCACTTGATATTACAGTAGCAATCTTTGTATAGCCCCCGGTGGTCTGCCGGTCAGCCAACATGACAATCGGCCTGCCATGGCCTGGAACCTGGATGGACCCCAACGATATTCCATCAGAGATAATATCTGCAGCTGCTTTGTGGGGAATTTTGGCCCCTTCCAGCCGATAGCCCATTCGATCGGCCTCAAGCGTTACAATATAGGGCGCAGCGAGAAAGGCGGCAATACTTTCAACCGTAAAGTAATCATCCTGCGGCCCCAGAACGACCCGGACCCGATAGTCTTCGCCATATTCCGGAATCAGCCCGGCGGGAACCCTAGAGCCAATTGTCACCTCGCTATTACTTCTGCCGACTTCCAAACAATCACCTTTTCTTAGCTGGCGGCCCTGAAAACCGCCCAACTTCCCGCGAAGATAAGTGGCACGACTCCCCATCACAACAGGTACTTCAATCCCCCCGGCAATTGCGATATAGGCTCGGCACCCGCTTTCCAGACCAGCGAAACTCAATATGTCACCAGCCTCTACCGCTACTGTTTCCCACATTGCAATATCTTGACCATTGATCTGTGGGCTTAAATCGCCGCCAGTCACAGCAACACAGGCCGACCGGCAAAACGCAAGCGTCGGCCCCATCATAGTTACCTCTAAACCTGCCGCGTTATCTTGGTTCCCAACCAGTCGATTGGCCAGACGCAGCGAATAGCCGTCCATTGCACCTGCTACGGGTACTCCAAATTTCTGGTAACCCCAACGGCCTAAATCTTGAACTGTTGTCAACAGACCGGACTCGATTACTTCAAGAATCTGCATATTATCCCCTCCGATCCATCTCATAAGTCACAGGACGATATTCCCCTGACCTAATCTGGCTTTCCAGCAAATGATATTGACTGGCATTAATAGGAACAAAGCGCACATAGTCTCCGGCCTGCAGCAAAACAGGTATATCCTGCGAGGGATCATATAGCAGCAGCGGCGTTCGCCCGATAAGCTGCCAACCCCCGGGACTGTCAATCGGATAAATCCCTGTTTGAGCCCCGGCAATTCCGACACTGCCCTTGGGAATTGTCGTTCGCGGTATCTTTAACCGCGGCGTAACAATTTTCTCCGACATCCCGCCCAAATAAGTAAACCCTGGTGTAAACCCCAGCATATAAATCAAATACTCGGTCTCTGTGTGAATGGCAATAACCTCTTCCACCGAAAGCTGATTATGTCTGGCAACAAATTCAATATCAGGCCCGAATTCCGCACCGTATGCAGTAGGAATTTCAACGATCTTAGGATTGGGTAAAACCAACATGCCTAATTTTTCTTCAATAGAGCCCAACGCAAGGCAAAGATCGTCATATGAAATAACAAGCGGTTCATAATATACAGCCAGCGATCGATAGGTAGGAACAAGCTCGGTAATTCCCTCTACAGGATTCTCTTCCAAAACTACCATCATGCCCCGTATTTTACCATTAACGGCCTCACTGATTTCGTTCCCGAATTCTACAACCAGACTTTTATCACCGGCAGGAAGGTAGCGTGCCTGTTGATACATCGTCCTCCCTCCTTCCCGTTTACTCAATTACCCATTACTTAAGCAGGGCCTGCATGCCTAACAGAGACTGCCAGCCAGCCCACGCCGTAATAATAACCGCCAAAACACCAAACACCATTAGCCAGGCTGGATGCTCATAATCGCCAACAATCTTCTTATTACGAGCAGCAAGCAGCATTGTCCCCAAGGTAATCGGTAAAATTAAACCATTAAGCGATCCCGCTAAAATAAGTAAATTAACCGGTTTGCCTATAGTAACGAAAATTGCTGTTGAAGCAAAGATGAAGGCGATAATCGTTTTCGAAACATTGATATCAATCCATTTGTGGACAGACCGCAGGAAGGAAACAGTCGTATAGGCACAGCCTACGACTGAAGTAATCCCCGCAGCCCACAGTACTGCACCAAAGAATTTATAGCCGAGATCACCTGCTGCAAATTGGAAGGCAGAAGCCGGCGGATTAGCAGGATTCAATTTGTAACCGGCAACAACAACTCCTAATACGGCTAAGAAAAGCAGCACCCGCATAACACCAGTAATGACGATACCGGTAACAGCACTTCTGTTAACCTCTCCCAAGTTCGCCTTACCGATAACACCGGCATCCAACAGACGGTGCCCACCGGCAAATGTGATATACCCACCCACAGTACCACCGACCAATGTAACCATCGGAAGCAATAATGAGTCCATATTCTCGGGCGCAATACTCCGAATGGCAGCTTCTGCAACCGGCGGATTAGAAGTCATCGCAACATAGGCTGTCAAAAGAATCATAAGACCACCAAGGATTTTTGTAAAATTATCCATGGCGACACCCGCCTCTTTATAGAGGAAAATCCCAATTCCAATAGCCGCCGAAATCAATGCACCCATCTTCATATCGGTACCAAACAGTACGTTTATACCCATAGCACAACCACCAATGTTTCCAATGTTAAATGCCAAGCCGCCTAGAGCAATCAGGGCAATGACAAAATACCCCAAGCCAGGGAAAACCATATTGGCAACATCCTGACCCCGTTTTCCGGACATTGTGATAACCCGCCATACATTCATCTGGGCGCCGATATCAATGATAATTGATACCAGAATGGCAAAGGCGAAATTAGCCTGGAATTTCTCAGTAAACACAGCAGTTTGAGTCAAAAATCCTGGTCCAATGGCCGATGTTGCCATAATGAATGCAGCACCCAGCAGCACCGACCAATTACGTTTTACCTTATGCGAAGCTTGTTCTGGCGTTAAAAGTGGTCCACTCATCGCTATCCCTCCAGTTATTTATTTAAAGCGTTGCAATACTTTCATCCCGGATGTCAGTGATAAACATATGGCCTGGAGCATGGGTAATCATAAACTCCGGCTTTGCCTCCATGGCCACTGCCTGCGGTGTACAGCCACAAGCCCAAAAAACTGGGGTCTCTCCAGGCTTTACCGTCACTGCATCGCCGAAATCCGGCTTGCCTAATTCTTTGATTCCAAGGAATGCCGGATCCCCAATATGAACCGGCGCACCATGCACTGCCGGAAACCGCGAAGTAATCTGCACAGATTTCACGACCTTATCCGGCGGCAGCGGCCTCATGCTGACAACGAGCGGGCCTTTAAACATACCAGCCGGCTTGCAGTCAATATTCGTGATATACATTGGTACATTGCAGTCTTCCTCAATATGCCTTACCGGTACATCAGCCCGCAGCATCGAGCTTTCAAAGCTAAAACTGCAGCCAAGCAGAAAAGCCACTAAATCATTCCGCCAATAACCCGATAAATTAGTTACCTCTTCAACATAAACACCCTTTTTATAAATACGGTATTTAGGAATTTCGGTACGCAAGTCAGCACCAGGAGCCGCTAGCTTTGGCTCTGGACTACCAACGTCTGTTACATCCAGGACAGGACAAGGCTTGGGGTTACGTTGACAAAACAAGAGGAACTCAAAAGCAAGTTCTTTTGGCAATACCACGAGATTGGCCTGAGCAAAACCTGCAGCCAGTCCGGCCGTCGGGCGTCGCCATTCACCGTTACGAATAGCCGCCCTCATTTCAACTGGCGAAAGAGTCAAATAATCCAAATAAAATCCCTCCCTCACGAAATTTCCCCACCAAGCGGCGAAATCTTAATTCCGGCTTCCTCCAATCGTTTGCGAATGGTCTGCGCCATCTCCACTGCGCCCGGGCTGTCGCCATGTAAGCACACTGTATCGGCACAAATAGCGATTTCTTGACCCCCGGCACTCATTATCGTGCCTTTGGCAACCATTTTAACTACTCGCACTGCCGCCTCCTCAGGATCATGAATCATGGCACCGGGCTGTCCCCGGGCAATCAATGTGCCATCGCTGTTATATCCCCTGTCGGCAAACACCTCACTGGCTACTCGCAAACCAGCCTGCTGTCCGGCCTTAATCATCTCTGATCCGGCCAAGCCAACAAAAATGAGCTCCGTATTGACCTCGGCAATCCCTTCAGCAATCGCTATGGCAAATTTAGGATCAACAGCCGCCATATTGTATAAAGCACCATGCGGTTTTACATGCTGAAGCTTAGTATTGGCAGCAGCCGCAAACGCCGCCAAAGCACCCACTTGATAAATGATGTAGTTTTTAACCTCGACTGGCGAAAGCGCCATCTTCCGCCGGCCAAATCCTACAAGGTCAGGAAAACCTGGGTGAGCCCCAATGGACACCCCTAGTTCTTGAGCAAGCCCGACTGTCTTTGCCATAACCATCGGATCTCCGGCATGACAACCACACGCGATATTCGCCGAGCTGATGTGCCGGAGAACGTCCCTGTCCAAACCAAGTGTATAAGCCCCAAAGCTTTCCCCGAGATCTGAATTTAAATCAACATACCTTGCCACAACCTACACCTCCTTGATAAGATAGATTTATTCGCCTCCGTCCATATTTATGTAATGTTTTTGGTCATTTTGTCCTTATAACTATTCAAAATTTTTAAACACCTATTAAGATATTTATGCGGCATACTACGAAAGATTCGCACAGCATTACCCGTGAAAAAAGGAACTATCGCAATTGGCGATAATTCCTTCTTTCACATTCATCTATTGTCATACTTTATTGGTATAACAAACTCGGCAACTAGGGAATTTTAAGAATATTCTTCTGCCTTTCTAGAAGGATGTTTTACCTTTTAGGTAAATAAAGTACACATAATTAAAAAATGAGGTGATTCGATGAGTACAATAAGAAAAGTCCGCAAGATAGTAACTGGTTCTACTACGTTTGACGGCGCAGGCGTGAAATTAGTAAGAGTACTCGGCCGCAATGATGTCGACGATTTTGACCCTTTTCTAATGCTTGATGCTTTTGATTCTCGTAACCCAGACGACTATACCAAGGGCTTCCCCTGGCATCCTCACCGGGGAATTGAAACTGTGACATATTTGATCTCCGGCGATATTGAACATAGTGACAGTCTGGGTAATAAAGGCAGCATCCTTGATGGCTGCTGCCAATGGATGACAGCCGGAAGCGGCATTCTCCACCAAGAAATGCCGCAGGCCGCTGACCGGATGCTGGGCGTACAGCTTTGGCTGAACTTGCCCCGCAAGGATAAGATGACCCCACCCCAATATCGCGACCTATCTGCAGCAATGATCCCCAAAGTTCGGGAAAACGGCTGTACTGTCGGTGTAATCTCCGGTAGCTACGGACAAACGTCAGGCGCAACACAAGGGGATTATGTAAAACCATTATTCTTAGATATCGAATTAGAACCGGGACATGAGTTTAGTCTCCCGACAGACCAAACTGCGACGTTGTTTATTTATATCGTGGCAGGAGCCGGCTATTTTGCCGAAATGGAAACCACGATTGACAGTCACAAGGCCGTACTGTTTGAGAACGGCGAAAAATTTGTGGCTCGTGCCGCTGACCAAGGCGTCCGCCTCTTTTTGCTATCCGCACAACCGCTCAAAGAGCCAATCGCTTGGGGCGGGCCGATTGTTATGAATACCCGCGCCGAATTACAACAAGCCTTTGATGAAATTGACAACGGAACCTTCATAAAGAAATAAGAAAAGGATGCGCACTCGCGCATCCTTTTCTTATTTCACTATACCAAACCCATGGCCTGCCCAATTTTATCAGTTGCCTTTAAACCGTTGCCGGTAAGCAGAACAACCGTCTTTTCCGCTGAGCGAATCACTCCGGTCTTTTGTAACCGCAATGCTCCCGCCACAGTAGCGGCAGTTGTAGGCTCTACATAGAACCCTGCTCGAGAGGCCTCACGTAATGCCTCTATAATTTCTCCTTCACTGACTTCCTCGACTGTACCGCCAGTCTGCCTTACAGCGGCAATAGCTTCCACCTTTTTAATCGGCTTCGCAATGGAAATTCCTTCAGCTAGACCGGGCACGCACTGTGCCGACTCTTCTTTGCCGACAAACAGGGAATAAAGTGGATTACAACTATGAGCCTGGATCACAAAGATACGAGGCATGTGCGGTATTTCACCCACCGAAACTAACTCACGAAAGCCTTTGTACATACCAAGCATAGCACTCCCACCGCCGAACGGTACAACAATATTGTCAGGCACGCCCCAGCCGAGCTGCTCCCAGATTTCATAAGCCACCGTCTTGCATCCTTCGGGAAAGAGGGGGTGGGTATTATGACCGGCATAAACGGCTTGACCTACTTGCTTTTCGGCCTCTGCTTTCGCCGCAAGGGTCACTTGATCTCTCGCTCCGGCTACTTTGGTGACTTTTGCCCCATACATTTGAATTTGAACTAATTTACCTACCGACGTACTGGCCGGAGTAAAAATGTGACACTCTAATCCTGCCGCTGCACAATAGGCGGCATAAGCTGCCGCAGAATTGCCGGACGAATCATTGATGACCTTCTTAATACCGAGTTTCTTCAAATGGCTGATAACCAAAGCCGCCCCCCGATCTTTGAACGAGCCTGTCGGCATAAGCGAATCGGCTTTAAAGAAGAGCCCCCCAAAATTGGTCTTAACAAGGGGCGTCAGGCCCTCACCCAAACTAATCACCGGATCATTTTCCCCGATTGGCAGCGCTTTACGATAACGCCACAAAGTAGGGTCTTGCGTAATGATATCTTGTTTCCGAATAGCACGCTCCGGAGCCTTGAGATATCCACCACAGGTACATTCTAAAATAAGCTGATCTTCACGATACGTTTTCCCACACTGATAGCAGGTATAGCTCATTATTGACATCCTCCTAAGATTAAGTTTTAATACCAAAATTCCGTCTATATTCCTTATATACCATTGATTATATAGACTTTTTTATATATAATCAATGGTATAATAGATTTTTTTCTATGAATAGAAGGTGCCTATGAACAAAGAGCTAGAAAAATTTATCCCGATTGCCAATGTCATTGCCAAAACCTTCGGTAAAAACTGTGAAGTCGTCTTGCATGATCTTTCCATCCCGCAAAACTCAGTTGTTTATACTGTTCATAATCACGTGACAGGCCGAGAAGTCGGCCAGCCTTTTGAACACTTGGTGAAACAGGTTTTGTTATCCAAAGACTTCGACAGTGATTATGCCGCCAATTATTTGACAGTCACCAAAACAGGCAAGGAAATAAAATCCTCGACCGCCCTTATCCGGGATTCACAAGACAAAGTCATCGGCGCATTATGTATAAACTATGACTTCCAACCCATGAAACAGCTAAAAGATTTTATAGATGAATTTGTCGCTGTCGGAGCCAAAAGGCCTGAACCCGAGTTGGCCGCTTTTGATCATGTGATTGACATTGTCGATGATTTAATTGACAAAATTATTGGCAATAGCAATCCTGATCATTTAAAAAGAAAAGATAAAATAGCCTTAGTTAACTTCATGGACAAGAAGGGTATTTTCTTAATTAAAGGAGCCCTTGAGAAAGTTGCCGATAAGTTGAACATTTCTAAAGTTACTGTCTATAGCTACCTGGATGAATTGAAGAAAAATGAAGTGGAGGAATAGTCCTATGAAATCACCCTATCAGTTTATTGATACACCAGCGTTGTTAATTGACAATGAGCTTATGGAAAGCAATCTCGATTTTATGCAAAAAAAGGCGGATCAATACCATGCAAACCTACGGCCTCATACCAAGACCCATAAAATGCCAGAGCTGGCTAAATTACAATTGCTAAAAGGAGCCTATGGCATCACAGTAGCAAAAGTTGGTGAAGCAGAGGTCATGGCCGAGCATGGTCTGACGAATATTTTTATTGCAAATGAAATTGTTGGCATTTCTAAACTTGAGCGAATTAAGGCGCTTAATCGAAAAATCAAGCTCAGAATCGGCGTTGATAACGAATACCAAATCAATCAATTAGAAGAAGTCTTTAAAAATGAAGAAAAAGCCATCGAAGTATTAATTGAAGTAGAAGTCGGCGAAAATCGTTCCGGGGTCATTACCGATGACCAATTATTGAATCTGGCAAAACACATTAAGAATAGCAAGAAGGTCGTTCTGAAAGGCGTATTTTCCCATGAAGGCCATTCCTACAAGGCAAAAACTATTGAAGACTGCATCAAGGCGGCAAACGAAAGCCAGCAAAGAACTTTACGATCAGGTACTATGCTGCGCGAACTAGGCATAGATATTGACACCATCAGCATCGGCGCAACGCCATCGATGATGCATGCTGGAATTATCGAGGGAATTACCGAAATCCGGCCTGGAACCTATATTTTTATGGACGTCGGCCAAGGCAGTGCCATTCAGGATTTCACCAAATGTGCCGCAACCGTTTTAGTCACTGTGATTAGTAAACCAACAGATGAGCGAATCGTCTTGGATGCCGGCGCAAAATCGTTGACCTCGCAAAACCGCAGCGAGGGCATTTGTGCCACTCAAGGCTACGGCCTTGTGAAAAACTCCAACGGCATTAGACTAAGCGGCGTATTCGATGAACATGGTCTCATTTATAACAAAGAATTCCGCAATAGTATCGAGATTGGCGACAAAATTGAGATTATTCCTAATCATATCTGCCCAACCTGTAACCTGTATGAAAAAGCCTATTTGGTCTCTAAAGGAAGTATCTTAAGGGAAATTCCCATATTATGCAAAGGGAAAACGCAATAATGTCTTAAAAAAGCTCGCTACCGGCATTTCAAATGCAGTAGTGAGCTTTTTTGCATCGTGATATAATTAAATAAGGAAAATAACCACGAAACAAGAGATGGGGAATCATGTTGATGAAGTTAACTCTATCATTGGAGACATCTGTGCTTGTCGTCGTTATGATAACATCCTTCCTCGCCCCCTTTATGGGCAGCGCAATCAACCTTGCCATTCCAGCCATCGGGGCTGAATTTAGCGGCGGGACTTTATTTCTCAGTTGGATCGTCTCCGGCTATCTGCTTGCCTCGGCGGCATTTTTACTTCCCTGCGGCAGACTGGCTGATATCATTGGCCGAAAAAAAATTCTGCTTATTGGGATCATTTTATTCGCTTGCTTTTCCCTGCTGTCCGGGCTGGCCTGGTCCATGGAATCGATCATCGTTTTTCGAGTCGGGCAAGGAATGGCGACTTCGATGATTTTCAGCACAGGAATGGCCATTCTTACATCTGTTTATCCGCCTCATAAGCGCGGGCATGCAATGGGAATTACCGCTTCGGCAACATATATTGGCTTATCACTGGGCCCAGTGCTTGGCGGGTTTATGAACTACTACCTCGGCTGGCGGAGCATCTTTTTCTTTTCGGCCTTGGCCGGTGTTACCGCAGCGCTCATTGCCGCCTACCGGCTCAAAGGTGAATGGGCGGACGCCAAAGACGAAACCTTTGATTGGCTGGGCAGCGCTTGTTATATGATTGCAATTACCGCCGTCCTTTATGGGCTATCATCATTATCAAATACAGTCTGGGGGAAATATTCCTTAGTTTTCGGCTTAGTGTTACTTGCACTTTTTATTGTTTATGAATCAAAACAGGACTATCCGATTTTTCGAGTCGAGCTTTTTCGCCATAACACTGTTTTCGCCTTTTCCAATCTAGCGGCTATGATTAACTACAGTGCCACCTTTGCCGTCGGCTTTCTCGTCTCGCTCCTCCTGCAGGTGGTTATGGAGTATGATTCTCATGTCGCCGGCTTTATTCTCCTTGCACAACCACTTATGATGGCCGCATTTTCCCCGTTTGCAGGCTCTCTCTCTGATCGTATCCAGCCGCGCATTGTGGCCTCGCTCGGCATGGGCTTAAGTACCCTCGGACTCTTTATTTTCACATGGATCACACCGGCTACATCCTCATGGCTAATCATGATCAATTTAGCTTTCATTGGTTTAGGTTTTGCTTTATTCTCCTCGCCAAATACCAATGCCCTTATGGGATCAGTGGAAAAACGCTTTTATGGGATCGCCTCTTCCTCACTGGCAACATCACGATTGACCGGGCAAGCAGTGAGTATGGCCATCGTCACGCTTTTGCTCTCCGTCTATGTGGGCGACGTTAGTCTCGGACAACACCATACTGATCAACTCATCGAAGGATTCCGCATGACATTCCTGGTCTTCACGGTCCTTTGTACTGCCGGCATATTCGCATCACTCGCCAGAGGAAAAGGTCACTGACAACTTAGCTGTTCTCCTCTGCATAGACTGTGATCCTATTGCGTACCATCTTGCTGGTGTATAGCGCTTTGTCCGCTTTATCGACTACTTCAGCCACAGTGGCTCCATCTTCCGGGACGGTCGCAATCCCGATACTTAATGTGCACTTATACTCTCCCCCAGCATTGTGTGAGGTTATCTCGCGGGCAAGCTCTATCGCCTGGGCTGTCTTAACAGCTCTGAGCATAATAACAAATTCATCGCCGCCAAACCGGAAAACCGAACGTTCTCCCGCAACAGCAACCATCATTCCAGTAATTGCTTTCAGCATGTCGTCCCCGGCCAAATGGCCATGACTATCATTGTATTCTTTAAAATAGTCAACATCGATGAAAATCAAGGCTGCCTCGGAAACAGCCCCCTGATTAAGTTCTAAATCCAGGACTTCAACCATCCTGTTAAACGCCCGGCGATTATATACCCCTGTCAGCCCATCCCGGTCTGCGGCGCTTTCCAGCCTTCTATGAAGATCTTTCAATTCGTTTACTGTTTCATTGTAAGCTTCAATGACTTCCTCGAATTCATCCTTTGTCTGAATAGGAATGGTAGTGTATTTACCTTGCCGCAGCAGTTTAAATGCATTTGTAAGGGTATCCAACGGGCGCAGGAAGCGGCGAACAACGAATATACTTACAATAATAAGCACCAGGGAAAGCAACGCAACAATCACGGCAACCTGATTATGGATCTGCCGGTTAATCTCATCGACTTCACTGATCGGTGTCTCAAAAAACACATACCATCTAATCTCTGGAATGGAGGCAAGTGCAGTATAGTACCCTTCACCGTCAAGGCGCTTTTCTGTGATGACTTCTTCTTGCTTAGCTGAGAGCTCTTTTATTTCAGAGGCAAGCCCTGAATCCCCGCCAATCCTACTATCGATAGTATGATAAATGACTTTTCCGTGCGCATCAACAATCCCGCTCTGTCCTTTTCGCATACTTGTTTTACTATCAAACAGGCCGAAAGGGTTTCCCTCCTTCAGCCAGACAGACCCCGCAACAACTCCCGAAGCCGAGCCACCTTCCTCATAGATAGGCACCGCGATGGTGATGACCTGACGATTAGCCCGGCTCAAGAACATATCACTGACATACTCTTTCCCCTGAATGGCCTGCTTAAAATAGTCACGCTCCGAATAGTCATCCCCGATCCACTGTAACCCTGTACCCGTTGTGGCTGTCATAATCCCATTCCGGTCAAAGACAAAAATGGAATTGACGTCTGGAATGATTTGATTTACGACACTTAGCATATTCATGTCACTATGAATACTTTTGTCCCGGGCAATCACTCGCAGCTCGTTCGTAATCTCGCTAATATGTCTCTGAATATATTCCGCCCGATAGAAAGCCGCCTTTTTATTAGCATCAAGCACCACTGCCTCAACAGCTCTTGAAACCACTCGTTCAGCTCCTATCATCTGGATAACGCTGGACAAGATTAATAATACTATCGTAAAAATAATAAATTTTGTATAAAACCGATTCATGGCAACCCCTCTTGCTCTCTTACATCACTAAGATACTAAAGCTGCCTAACACAACTACACAACGGCAACATTAGGACTTTATTCCCATATTGTAACATATATCAAATACCTATAGAAGAAAAGATAAGTAAATTCATTGCCACGCAATTAAACGATATTAAAACAAGGTACCTATCCCCCTGTTTTTAAGAAAGGAAGCTGCATTATGGTATTAGCAACACAGCTGTTAGATTGGTACGACAAAAATTCTCGGGATTTGCCTTGGCGTAAAGATAACGATGCTTATAAAGTTTGGGTTTCAGAAATAATGCTTCAACAAACACGGGTCGAGGTTGTAAAGGATTATTACACCCGCTGGATGGAACGATTTCCGACTCTAGAAGCTTTGGCCCAGACATCAGAGCAGGAAGTCCTCACTTACTGGCAGGGATTAGGCTATTATAACCGCGCCCGCAACCTTTTGTCAGGGGTCCGGGAAGTATGTGCAGAATACGGGGGAAAAGTGCCTGACAATGCACCGGCCATCCAGAAGTTGCCCGGAGTTGGTGAATATACTGCCGGGGCCATTGCCAGCATTGCCTATAACCGTCCCTCTCCGGCGATTGATGGTAATGTCCTCAGAATCTTCAGCCGGCTATTTTGCCTGGAGGAGGATATTACCAAGCAAGCGACTAAACGCAAGATTGACCGTTTGATTCGCGATCATATGTCTGTTGAGCGGCCTGGTGATTTCAATCAGGCATTGATGGATTTAGGTTCCATGGTGTGCATTCCCCAGCGTCCCCGCTGTCAGTTGTGCCCGTTAGCTACCTTATGTGAGGCACAGGCGCGGGACGTTCAAGATGTCCTGCCCGTGCGGACTCCAAAAAAAGCTCCTTTACACATAAAACTGGCTGCAGGAATAGTGATCCAAAGCAGCAGCTTGCTTATAACTCAGCGACCCGCAACAGGGATGCTTGCCGGGATGTGGGAATTTCCTACAGTAGAACTGGCAGAGGATGACTCAACCTCCGAACGGTTAAAAACGCGGATCAAAAGCGACTTACAACAAGAGGTCTGTGTCGGGAAAAGACTATTCCACTACATCCACACATTCAGCCACCGCAAATGGGACATATCTTTTTATCAGTGTCAATGGCTGGCAGGCAATACTATATCCTTCCCTGCTCATTGGCTGGGATTGTCTGAATTAGATACTGTGCCGTGGGCCGGACCGCATCGTAAAGTGGCGACCGTCCTCGGCGAGCAATTCACTCAAGAGTTGTAGAAATGCAATAAGTCCCATAGACCTACTGTCTACGGGACTTATCGCGTTTGTTCCGGTTTCTTTGATTCAAATTGGATTAGGTGACTCTATCTTACCCTACATTCGCTTTTCTTGCTTTCAACTCTGCTTGCTTAGCATCATTAAATTTATTAACCGTGCTTAAATATCCGGTTATCCGCCGAACTCTTGTTATCGGCGATTTTTCATGGGATGTTATTTCAACATCCTGACCGTCTAACTTAACCTCGATACTGGCTAAGGCCTTACCTTTTCTGTCCCAAACAACTTTCTCTTGCTCAACATAAATGCGAAGCTCGTCCAGCCCGATTGATTCATCATGGCTCACTTTGATTTCACCAATCATTTCGATTTGCATGTTGTCATCTCCAATATCTTTTATACTGCTATTATATCATCTCAAATCTGCTCTTGCGGATTTTTTATATTATTTGCCCTTATTTCTAATTTTGTAAGCACAATATAGACCCAATAACCAAGCAGGCGCAATATATAGCGAATAGCGCATATCAGGCATAAATGCCATAATACCAACAACAAGAGCTAAAAAGGCCAAACTAATATACGCTGTAAACGGATAAAACGGCATTTTAAACTCTAACGATTTATTCTCCCGCTCCTTATGTTTACGGAACTTTAACTGGACAATGAGAATCGTTGCCCAATTGATAATTATGGAAATCGTCGCCAAGGCCATAAAGTACATGAAAACCTTTTCGGGATCCAGATAGCTTATTAACACTGCAATTAATGTAAAAGCTGTTGAGAATAGCACCGCGTTTACTGGTGTACCCGCAGCATTGAGCTTACCAAAAAATTTAGGCGCATTCCCCTGTTCGGCCAAGCCATACAGCATTCTTCCGTTACTATATAAGGCACTGTTATATGCTGATAATGCGGCTGTAAGAACGACAAAATTTAATAAGTTAGCCGCTGATGGAATACCTACATAAGAAAATATCTGAACAAAGGGACTTCCCGTTGTCTCCATTTGATTCCAGGGGAATATTGATAGAATGACTACCATAGCCCCTACATAAAACAGCAGAATCCTCCATACTACCTGATTGATGGCTTGCGGAATTGTTTTTTTCGGATTTTCCGCTTCACCGGCCGTAATCCCCACAAGTTCTACTCCACCAAAGGAAAACATGACTAACACCAGCGACATAATCACGCCGTGCAGGCCATTGGGGAAAAAGCCACCATGTGCCCATAAATTACTAATACCGGTAGGCTGTCCGCCATTACCAATTCCAAAGAAAATAACTGCCGCACCAAAAATAATCATACCGATAATTGCCAACACCTTAATAATGGCAAACCAGAATTCAAATTCTCCATAGGTTTTTACACTAATCGTATTAATGAATGTAACAACAACCAAGCATACCAGTGCTGAAACCCATGTTGGAATATCAGGGATCCAGTAGTTAATATAAGTCCCGATAACCGATAACTCAGCCATCCCGACAACTACATAATTAAACCAATAGTTCCAACCAGAAATAAAACCCGGAAGTTCACCCCAATATTGATAGGCATATTGACTAAATGAACCTGATACCGGATGATCAACAGACATTTCACCTAATGCCCTCATAATAAAGAAGATAATAATGCCGCCAATCAAATAAGACAAAGCAATCGCCGGGCCCGCCATTTTTACCACCGTAGCCGAACCGTAAAACAACCCTGTGCCAATAGCTCCCCCCAGCGCAATCATCTGAATATGACGATTCTTGAGACCACGCTGTATATGGTGTTGAGTATTACTGTTATCCATGTCCATCCTCCCATGCTTCACGTTAATTATGTTACATAATTACACCACAAACAAATAATATTTCTATAAAGATCCCCAATTACCTGCTATATTGTATCCTAATTATGTAAAAATAATCGCCGAGACAGTGTCTTCCCGATTATATCACTACCTATTTATGCCCTGAATTCCAGCGTTTAAGGCTTGAGGTGCAGAAATAGATCTCTTGAAAAACCAAAAAGACTCCAAGAAAAATTTTTCTTGGAGTCTTCACCATAAGTACAGTTATTCTCTGCCTAATGCCGCAATCTGCTGAACATCTTTATCGCCTCGACCGGATAAATTAACAATCATAATATGGTCTTTCGGCAAGGTCGGCGCTAATACAATCGCATGAGCAAGGGCATGTGAACTCTCTAACGCCGGGATAATCCCTTCTGTCTGTGATAGTAAATAAAAAGCATCGACAGCCTGCTTATCCGTGACAGCTACATAGTTGACCCGTCCACTGTCCCGCAAATAAGCATGTTCTGGTCCAACACCGGGATAATCAAGACCGGCCGAGATAGAGTAGACAGGGATAACCTCATCTTTGTCATCTTGCAATACATAACTTTTGAAACCATGGAGAACGCCTACTCTCCCCATTGACATGGTAGCGGCATGCTGATCAGTGTCAATTCCTTTGCCAGCAGCCTCGGCACCATACAGTTTTACCGTTTGATCCTCGACAAAAGCTTGAAAAATTCCAATCGCATTGCTGCCACCACCCACACAGGCAATGACACTATCAGGCAGTCTGCCCTCAAGCTCAAGCATTTGCTGACGCGCTTCAATGCCAATATATTTTTGAAAATATTTAACAATACTCGGATACGGATGCGGCCCTACTGCTGATCCTAATACATAGAAAGTATCATGACGATTTTCAATCCAGTACGCAATAGCTTCGTCAACAGCTTCTTTTAACGTCTGCGTTCCGCTTGTTACCGAGATGACTTCGGCCCCAAGCATTTTCATCCGAAACACATTCAGCGCCTGCCGTTCAACGTCTTCAGCCCCCATGAACACCTTGCATTCCATGCCGAACAAAGCTGCAACGGTAGCTGTGGCAACACCATGCTGCCCTGCGCCGGTTTCAGCGATTATACGCTTTTTACCCATTTTTTTTGCCAACAAGGCCTGACCAAGAGCATTATTAATTTTATGGGAACCGGTATGATTTAGGTCTTCCCGTTTTAAATAGATTTTGGCACCGCCTAATTTCTCGCTAAACCGTTCTGAATAATACAGCAACGACGGTCTTCCCACATAGGTTGTTAAATAATGCTCTAATTCTTCCTGAAAGCTAGGATCCTGTTGACATTTTTCATAAGCAGCCGTTAACTCATCCAGCACCGGCATCAATTGTTCTGGCACATACTGCCCACCAAACTGTCCAAATAAACCTTTTTTTTCATTAAGCATTATAATTCCCTCCATGTCATTCTGTTAGTTATTTAAATTGATATTTAGTTATATCAACGGCTTGAAACTTGACGCGTTCATATTCTTTGGGTATAGGATAAGGCGCAGTTGCATCAAAACCGATTTTGGCTGTTAAACCGTTTTTAGTAACAGGGTTTAATTCATGCCCAAAGGCCTTGGTAACTAAAATAGTATCTGTCTCGGGATTAAACCGGGTGCACATGGCCCATTCAACATCTTCAGCATTATATATATCTACATCATCGTCAACCACAATGACCTGCTTTAATGAAGGAAAGGCAGCCATTGCAGCGAGTATGGCATTGCGCTGCGTGCCTTCATAGACCTTTTTAATCTGGACAACAGCGTGATAGAAACCGCCGCCGCCATGAGTCAGATGAACACCTGTAATGCCGGGGACCTGACGGGATACTAAGTTAAATATATTAGCCTCGCCCATCAAGCCTACCGAGTTAAAGACCTCCTTGCCGGGTAAGAGCGTCTGAAAAATCGGCGCCTTGCGATGACTGATCGACTTAACATTAACAACCCAGCGTTTATCCTGCTTACCATAGTAACCGGCTACTTCAGCAAACGGTCCTTCTTCCTCTCTAACATGAGGAAGTATTTCAGCCTCAATAATAAACTGGGCATTCGCCACGCCCTCAACATCCACAGTCCGCGACCTTACGAGTTCCACCGAACGGCCAAGAAGGGCACTAGCAATACCTAACTCATCTGTATCAATAGGCGCCGCTGAACCAGGGACAACAGCTGCTATATAGACTGATGGATCAATACCGTTCGAAATTGTAATTTCAAGCGGTTGGCCGCGGCGCTCCGCCCGTTCATAATAATCGCGCAAATGACGGCCTGTGTCCATTAACATGGTCATTCGCTGCGGACCGGTAACCATCATCCGATGAATTGATAAATTTCTCACACCCGTATCAGGATCTTTCGCAATAACAACACTACAATCCAAATACGGTCCGCCGTCACCTAGAGCATGAATCGGAACAGGAAGACGGCCTAAATCCACGCCATCCATAACGGCCTCGGTAGCCGGCCCCCTATCCAATACAACAGGGGCAATCGGATCTTTTTGCCAGGCTGCAACGGCCTCCGAAAATAAAAATGGCAGTTCTTTTACAGGACAGCCAAAAATTTCAGCTAAAGCATTCCTGTTCGAATATAAACCTGTAAATACGGGATAATCATATCCCGCCACTTGGTTAAAAAGGACGGCTTGTTTTCCTTCAAACTCGCGGGCTACCCCGGCCAGCTCATAATGCGCGTTGACAGAGTTCTCTACTGTTACAAGCTTGTTTGACTGCTGCAAGAATGCAATGCACTTTTGTAAGTCAAAACCCTTTTGCTTAATCAGAGCCAATTGCTCCATTCAGATCCCCCCTTATACAATACATAAATTTAAATACAAAAAACCCCTCATCCCTTGCATAAACAAGGGACGAGAGGTTATAACCCGCGGTGCCACCCTAATAGGCTAGATAAATAGCCCGGCTCAACTAGGTACGGGACAATTGTCCGATACCCGCTCCCTGATAACGGCGGAAGTTCCGGTAGCGCCTACCCCAAAATTGGCTCGGACTACATCTCCCAGGCCCATTCCACACGTTGAGCAGTGCCAATCTCCCACTGTCATTGGCTCGCTGTAACCCTCTTCTCATATGTACTCTTCCTGGTCATCGACATTCGAACTATGAATTTAACCAAATTGTATCAACAATCACGAACCTTTGTCAATCCCTAATATACTAAATTAAAATTACACCTCTCCTTTAGCTAATTCAAGCTCATCATTGTTAACCACTTCGCCTTTTGAACTCCAATATCCAGCAAGCATACTGCCGCTAATATTTTGCCAAATAGTACACAGCGCTGCAGGTAAAGCCGTTATGGGATCAAGATGCGCCATGGCTAAGGCAACCGCCAATCCTGAGTTTTCCATCCCTATTTCAAAAGTAATGGCCCGTGATTTTCTTTCACTCATCCCTACACCACGAGCTGCACCATAACCGAGCAGTAAGCCTAAACTATTATGCAAAAATACAGCGAATAAAACAATCAGCCCCACCGTAGCCAGTCTTCCTGCATTTACAGCTACAACAGCAGCTACAACAGTAACGATAAGCACAACTGAAAAGGCCGGAACAATCTTCTGTAATCTCTCTACTGTTCCACCTGCTATCATCCGGAGGATAATTCCAATTGTGACCGGCAGCAAAACGATTTTTACAATTTCCAGAAGCAATGCCATTACATCAATTGGAATAAAAGTTCCCGCTAATAAGAGGAAGATATACGGCGTCAACACTGGTGCCAGCATGGTATTAACACTTGACACGGTAACTGATAAAGCAGTATCCCCTTTGGCAATGAACGTCATAACATTCGAAGCCGTACCACTGGGACAGGCGCCCAACAAGACCACACCGGCCGCTAATGCCGGCGGCAGGCCAAGCAGCTTAGCAACACTGTAACCGACCAGTGGCATAATCAGATAACGGAAAGAAACACCATAAAACACTTCTTTAGGATATTTTAAAACAAGTTCAAAATCACGAAGCGACATAGTAAGTCCCATCCCCAACATAATAAAGCCTAACAGATAAGAAATATAAGAAGCAATTGGCTTGAATGGTTCAGGCTGCAAAAAAGCGATTGCCGAAAAAATGATAATCCACAAGGCAAACTTCTTGCAAATAAAAGTCGCTAATTTTTCTAATAAATTCATTGTTATTCCTCCATTAGTTATAGAATAATTTTCTTGATTCCGGGAAACTAAAAAACCTCTCACCTCCTTGAATAATCAAGGGGCAAGAGGTTACTCTCGCGGTACCACCCTATTTCGCAGCGTCAATAAAAATGACAGCTGCATCTCATCAGGTCTAACAACCCTAGCAATATAACGGTTGCACTCACTAAGAGCAGACACCGGCGCAGCCTACTAATACTTTCAGCTTTGCAGTTCAGGAATGACGATTGTATCGTTCTGCTACCGATTCGCACCGACCATCGGCTCTCTGAAACATACTACATACAACTATTTCCCTCATCACTTTTCACATTACAATATTCTATTGTTTTTAGCTAAACGACTGTTAAATTGTAAACTTTCTATAGTTTACATCAGAAAATAATCCTTGTCAAGCATGAAGGTATTGATAAACTTTCTAGGCCTAAATACATTAATCATATCGACAACAAATGACAGAAACAGGATTTTTCCTTTTTATAAAGAAATCTCCATACCATACGAGAAAACTCCCTTTTTACATTATCCGAAAGGACGAAAACTATATGATAAGCAGAAAATATGCTTTAAACATCTCTTTAATATATTTTATATTCGGGATACTCTGGATTCTTTTGTCCGACATTTTTGTTGGAACTTTATCCTTAAACCAAGAAGTCATGACCCTTCTTTCCGTCATTAAAGGCGGAGTTTACGTTAGCTTATCGGCCTTTCTAATCTACATGATAAGCAATCACTATATAAGTAAACTATCTCAAGCCAACCAACGCTTACAGGATGGTTATTATGAACTTACAACAACTCATGAACAATTGGCAGCAACTGAGGAAGAACTGCGCCAACAATTTGATGAACTGCAACAATCCTACGAAAAAATCATTACCCAAAATGTAATTTTATCGACAATACAAGACACTACCGAGGGCTTAATCAATCAGCTTGACGTCGATATACTACTAAATAAAATTTTAGAAGGTGCAACAGACCTTGGCGGAACACAGCATGGTTTGCTAAATCTTCTCGATGAGGAGACGAAAACCTTCCACTTAAAAGCAGGGCTAGGTCTTTTCAAGGATCAAGCCGGGTTGTTAAAAATCGACCAGAATGCTGAACAACCAGGGCAGGTCTTACAAACCGGTCAATTTTCTATTGTTGAAGACTATATGGCATGGGAGCATCGTCTCAACATGCCTCACACAACCGAAATAGCATCTGCCATTCACGTCCCGCTAAAGATTAATCAAAAGGTTGCGGGCACCTTAGGACTTGCATATACTGATCCTGGTCGGCTCATTAAGGCAAAGGACATAGATTTATTAGAACGCTTTGCTTCATTGGCCTCGATTGCTTTAAGCAATGCACAATTACATACGCAATTGCAGCAAGAACTAAAAAAGATTACAAGGCGGGAAGAAACGATCAGAGCCATTTTCGACGAGACTAACGATGCAATCTTTGTCCATAATGCCGAATCAACTGAACTGATAAACTGCAACACTAAAGCCGAAGAATTACTCGGCTTTACCTTGCAGGAAATGCAAAAAATGGGTATGGCAAAGGTTGACGCACTTTGCTACAACGGCCATCTAGCAAAAGTACTTAAAAGTGCCCTTCCGGAAGTCTCCCAATTATTAGAGATGTCTGCTGCTAACCGCCAGGGAGACCGTCTATATTTAGAAGCAAATCACAGGAAAGTAACAATTGGTGACACACAGTGTATTATCACAGCAGTCAGAGATATTTCCGAGCGTAAAAAGACAGATGCCGAACTGGCTCATGCTCAAGCTTATAAACTAGCCCTTCTGAATGCCATTCCTGATTTAATGGTCCTCTTTGACAATCAAGGATTTTTTATCGACTATCATCAGCCAACCAACTTTGAACTATACGCTCAACCAGAACATTTTATGGGAAAAAACATAGCTGATATTTTTCCTGGCGAATTCACGCAGAAGGCCCTTGGTCTTTTAAAACAAACCATCAATAACCGAGATAGCCAAACGATGGAATATCAACTACTCCAAAATAATCAGCTGAACCATTTTGAGGCTCGTTTTGTCAAAATCAGCGATTCCGAGATACTCGCTATCATTCGGAATATCACTCACAGAAAGCAAACAGAGCAGCAATTAGAACACATGAGTTTACATGATCCCTTAACCGAAATCTACAACCGGACTTACTTTGAAGAAGAATTACTGGCGATTCGTAATCGCAATGATAAGGGTGTTGGCATTATCGTCTGTGACGTTGACGGCCTAAAATTAATTAATGATACACTAGGCCATCGCTCCGGGGATAAATTACTTAAAACCGTGGCCAAACTGCTCCAATCGTGCACAACCTTTCCTGATGTTGTCGCCAGAATTGGCGGAGACGAATTTGCCATACTTGCATTTGAGCCTGACCAACAAGGAATGACCGACCTGACTGCGGCCATTAAAGAAACTGTGGAAAAACACAATAAGACTAACCCCCAGCTTCCCCTAAGTCTCTCAATCGGTTGGGCAGCAAATTTTGATACAGGTGATAGCATTGATGAGTTATTTAAAGAAGCGGACAATAACATGTATCGGGAAAAAATGCATCAAAGCATGAGTACGCGCAATGCGATAGTGCAAGCGATGATGCACGCTTTAGAGGCTAGAGACTATATTACGGAAGGCCACGCGGACCGTCTTCAAGAGCTTGTCGAAGCTTTAGGGCGAAAATTAAAGCTTTCTGACCCGATGATTGCTGATTTGAAGCTTTTAGCCCAATTTCATGATATAGGAAAAGTAGGCATCCCCGACAGAATCCTGTTTAAACCTAATAGCCTTACACAAGATGAATTGGCTGTTATGCGCCGCCACGCCGAAATTGGGTTTCGCATCGCCAGATCAACACCCGACTTTGCTCCCATCGCGGAATGGATTCTCAAACATCATGAATGGTGGAATGGTAAGGGCTATCCCCTTAACCTAGCTGGCGAGAAAATCCCTCTGGCTTGTCGCATCCTTGCACTCGCCGATGCCTTTGATGCCATGACGAATGAACGACCCTATCGTAAAGCCATGAATCGCCAAGAAGCTCTCAACGAAATCCGCCGCTGTGCCGGAACCCAATTTGACCCAGCTCTTGTTGAGCCTTTTATTAAAATGCTCACTGACCAATGCTGACCTTCTAACGTACATAAAAACTCAACTCTGGAAATAGAACAGCGAAAGAAATTTCCGTTAATAGTTCAGGGAAAAATACGAAATTAACACCCGAATTATTACTGTTTCTATTTAAGGGACTGCGGTAACAATCATATCTAAATATACAATTTGGGCAGGGATGTACATAAAAATAGTTCTTCTTCATAATAGGAGACCTCCTATTTCGTTTACTATAGAATATGTACACATAACATAAACTGTTACCTGAATGTTATTAATGCTTGCATTATAACTATTGTTCTTTTTGATCACATCTTATTAACCCATTGGGCGAAGCTGTGGTGAATCACATAGACAATAATTTGTTGCAATAATACGAGCACTGTTAAGCTATACTATTAGCAATACCCCTTCCATAGAGAATAACTAGTAACCACCCGAATTATGCCTTACTTATTTAGCTTTCAAAAATAGATAGGAGGATGAATCAATGATTAACATGAAACTAGCTGAAGTATTATCCCACCCCGCCGACGGAATTATAGCAATTGTTACCCAAGGGCCTGGCGAGCCACACGTTGTTAACAGTTGGAATAGTTATGTAAGCATTACCCCTGACGGCAAATTGCTAATTCCCGCCGGATTCATGCATAGAACTGAAAAAAATATTGCTGCCAACAACAAGGTAAAACTCACCATCGGAAATAGAGAAGTACAGGGAAAGCTATCCCAGGGTACGGGATTTCTGATCAATGGAACTGCCAGATTTCTGAAGGATGGCGCAGAATTCGACATGATGAAACAGAAATTTGACTGGGCTAGAGCTGTGCTGGAAATAACCATCGAAAATGCAACGCAGACAATCTAAAAGGCATAAAAAGACTTCAAGAATAATATCTTGAAGTCTTTTTGCATTTACAGGATTAATTTACGGCTAAGTATATATTATGTAGGCTAACGAAACAAACCAGCTAGAAGTGCAGCCATTTCACCGGCAATAAGCGGGCCGACTGCCAAGCCCTTGAAAAAACATACGCCAGCAATTGTCCATTAATAATATATGAAAGCCGCTATTGAAACTGATTGATTATTGCCGATAACTTACAACACCAGAATTACTAAAATTAGTAAATTGTCCCAATTCAATGTCACTAATAAAAAAACCACAATAACTGTGAGCGTATAATCAACATACTTTCGGGTTATTTCTATATTATATCCTCCAAATATACTGTTATGCAGTCTTACTAATCGTCTAGAACCGTCCCGGCTCGAGAGGTCTCAAGCCAGCGGCACACGGTTAGCAAATCTAATAACCAGAAAAGAAGGGAACATGTCATGTCACATACCCCCTTCTTTCTCGAAAAAACCACAGTAATAATTAACCTACAAGATTCTAAACTTACTAATAGAGGACTGCAACTCTTCTGCCATCGTGGCCAGAGCCTGGCTAGCCGCAGCAATTTCCTCTACCGATGCCGACTGCTCTTGTGTAGCCGCCGATACCGTCTGTGTCGCTCCTACTGTTTTTTTGCTGAAAATATCTATATCCTTAACAGACGCAACAATCTGCTGACTGCCACTGGCCATCTGTTGCATGGCTGCTGAAATTTCCCGCACTTGATCAGACACCTGTGTTACCAGATCTGCAATTTCTTGGAACGCTAATCCAGCTGCATTCACGACTTCAGTTCCATGCTTAACCTCGCGCGTTCCGTCACTCATGGCCGAAACAGCTTTTTCAGTATCTCCCTGGATTTCTCCAATTAGTTTAGCAATCTGCTTGGCCGCCTCCTGTGACTGCTCAGCAAGCTTTCTAACTTCCTCCGCTACAACAGCAAAACCTCTGCCCTGTTCGCCTGCGCGGGCTGCTTCTATAGCCGCATTAAGCGCAAGCAGATTAGTTTGTCCAGCAATTCCTGAAATAGTTCCTACAATCTGTCCAATTTCCTTAGATCTTTCCCCTAATGTTCCAACTACCTGCGCAGAGGCATTCACAGTATTTTCGACCTGTACCATCTGCTTGATAGCATTACCAACTGCTTCGCCGCCTACCTTTGCCGCCTCTGCTGCATGGCTTGATACATCTGATACCTGATTGGCATTAGATGCAACTTGTTGAACAGTTGCCGACATTTGCTGTACTACTGCGGATGTTTCTTCTACTGCATTCAACTGGTTTTCTGCCCCATATGCTATATCGGTAATCGCTGCAGTAACCTGATTGGCGGCCTGTGCGGACTGAGTAGCACTAGCGGTCAATTGCTGTGACGAAGCACTAACTTGTTCCGCTGACTCGGCTACATTCTTTATGAGCCCTCTTAAATTCGCCTTCATTTTATTAAATGCTACGGCAAGCTGACCCATCTCATCTGAAGACCTGGCTTTCAGATCTTCTTGTGTTATCTTACCGTCCGCGATCTCATCAGCTACTATAACTAACTGCCGAGCTACATTCGAAATGCCTCGGCTGATTACGATACTAATGACAAGCGCTATCATAATAACCACAATATTCAAAATCAACAAAATTCGCTGCATATCGGCTACTTGTTGACTAATCTTGACCTGTTCATCTTTAATAAACTTCTGAATCATCTCTACTAGCTTATTAACTCCACTTTCGGCTTTGCTGTAAGGGTCTGCTCCCTTTTGAATATAAAGGATTACTTGTTCTTGATTGCCGGCTAGCTTTGCCTGCATTGCTTTTTCTGAAATGCTCTCATATGCAGCTTTTTCTTGTCTTAGTATATTGATAAGATTCTGGGCTTTTTCAGTGACGAATATTGTATCCATGGTATTAAGCTTTTTGTCCGACTCTATGCGCAGTTTGTTGAATTTATCTCTGGCTGCTGGATCGCCGGTAAGGTTAAATCGTCTAACTGTGCCAGCCTCTTCAGCTATATCAGTAGCTAATTCCTCCGCTAGCATAATCTTCTCCGTATTCGCATCCATCATAGTCTGATAATCAGCGTTTATATGTCCAATCTTCAGGTATGTATAGCCACTCATGATCGCAATTACAACAATTACAATCATAAACCCCCCCATAATCTTTCTGCCGATAGTCATCTTCATCTTTTTTCTCCCCTCACTGAATCTAGCATTCTTAGGGACAGGCTCGGTGTCCCGCAACGGTGAAACAATGACTCACAACAAACTTTTTGATGACATATTTTACCATGTGTGTTAAGCTACACCTATGGCCTCAATCTCATTCGCTGTTATCAATTTACTTAGATCGACCAGTATTAGCAATCTATCAGCGTCTTTGCCTATGCCTCTAATGCACTCATTAGCGGAAGTCAGCGAAGGTGCAGCTTCCATCTGCCACCCGATAGTAATAATACTTCTGTAACCTCGGTTACGATGACCCCTATTTCTTGACCTACAATCTCAACTATAATAGCTTGCCTATCGTTCCAACCGTCTACACTCAGCCCAAATCTTCTGGCGAGCTCAATTACGGGGATTACCGTACCACGCAGGCTTATAATTCCTTCCATAAACTCGGGTGTATTAGGCAGCCTTGTTACATTATTGTACTGAATAATCTCCCGGACTTGAGATATAGAAACCCCATTCTCATCACTCCTTCGTTGGATATTACCAATCTTCATTGCAGTTCCGACCTTGACCGCAATAGCACGTTATCTGTTGTAACTGCTCTTTTATTGTCTCGCCTCATTATGTAGTAGTCTGTTAACATATTCGATTGACTCGGTATTTAATACAGCATATAGAGGAATTTTATATCTCTATTATCCCATAGGATTATTATTATACTATAGGATAATTGACTATAGTATACTCCTCACACACTTGCCTTGCAACTACTTTTAAAATATTTTGTATTAACTTGTGGTAATATCAATATGTAAACCATCGTGAAATAATGCACTATGAAAAAAGAGAGAGGTATAATGAATACATTCGGTTCTAACCTTAAAGAAGAGCGACTTAAACGGGGCTGGACTCTAAAACAACTTTCTGAGATGTCAGAAGTTAGTATAGCTATGCTATCCAAAATAGAGACCGGTGAGAAAACACCGACTATTCGCGTAGCCGGCCAAATATCTGCTTCATTGTCTTTATCAATTTCCGACTTGGTCGGAGACAATAAATGTTCAAAGAAATGCATTGTGATAAGAAAAGAGGCCTGCAAAATAATCTCCAATCCAATAACTGGCATGAAGGGAAAATTAGCATCTCCCGGTATTCCTTTTAATGATTTAGACATAATACATGCAACCCTTCCACCGCAATCAAGTTCTGGTCCAATGCCGCCTCATGCACATGGAGCGGAAGAATATTTCTTAGTTGCCGAAGGACAGCTAATTGTCACTTTAAACAAGACTGACACTTATGAGTTGAGCGCTGGCGATTCAATTTTTTTTAAGGCCAATGTTTATCATGAGATAAAAAATCAAACCGAAGAAGAATGCAAATATTATTTGATTTTACATCGATAGTCTCGACCTTTGCACTATTGCATTGCGTGGATGCCAGGGGGGACAATCTAAAGGCGCAAAAAGACCTCAAGAATAATTTTTCTTGAGGTCTTTTGCTTTTTACAGAATCAACCTAACGCTAATTATATATTATGTAGGCTAACGAAACAGACCAACTAGCAGTGCAACCATTCCACCGGCAATAAGCGGGCCTACTGCCAAGCCCTTGAAAAAACATACGCCAGCAATTGTCCCAACGACAAGTGCTGTAACTACCTCTGGCGTTTTCTGCATAAAAGGCACGCCCAGCGCAGCCGCCCATGCAACAAAAATACCAATAAGAACAGAAACTATCCCAATCGGTGTTTTCATTGAGCTAAGGATTGAGCCCATCGATATGTTTCCTTGAGCCAGTGGTGCCAGTACCGCTAATGTCAAGATGATAATGCCAATATTAATCCCATGGTTTTCAATAAACGGAAACCACGTTTCAAATCCCAGCATCTTGATTAATAATAATATCAAAGCCGCTATTGAAACTGATTGATTATTACCAATAACTGATAGCACCAGAATTACTAAAATCGGCAAGCTATCCCAATTCAAAAATGTCACTCCCAGTAGAGCTTACATTGACTGTAGGCTCAAAACTTTAAATAAAACCAATTATATAATAGCACGAATTACCATATAAAATGCAAGGCAATCTCCTTGTGTGCTTCTTTTACTATAAAAATTTTAAAATTTAAAAAGTCACTGCAAACCACGCTGATTAATATGATACATAAATTGAGACTTGATTCAGATGGAGTTAAAACTCCATCTGAATCCTAGTCGAACCGTATCCAGGGACTTAGCCGCTCTCCTGTGCCCTTTGGGTATAGAGCGGGTTAGTCATCGGATAAAGCTATTTTGGGGAGATGATTAGCGTGAATAAAATCCCGTTTCGCTTGCTGATCTGCTTGATAGTATTATGTGGACTATTAGCAGGATTTTCCTCGACTGCCCTTGCCGCTCCCAGTCTTCACTGGCAAACAGACCAGGTCTATTACGACAATGATGGAAGGTTGATTATCGAAGGTTATTTTTACAACAACGGTACCCGTACAATTACTTGGATCAATTGGCAAGCAGTAAAGGTCTATTTCCGCCAGCAGAATACCGGCTGGTGGTTGCAGGCAGCAGCCACATTCAACGATTTAAATGTCACTTTATACCCCGGTGATTCTATCCATTGGACATTTCGCATTACTAATGCAAGTCTTGACTATTTTGACTATTGGAATGTCAAATGGGATGCAAATTACCAGTATAAGTAACTAGCTGCAAACTCCCACAAAAAAAATAAACGGATGCGTGAAATCAACACGCGTCCGTTTATTTTCATTAATAAAAACTAAAATTCTCTGCTAAACCCTGAAATGACTGACGGCTGTCTGAAGATCCTGGGCCAACTTGGCAAGGCTCTGGCTGGATGAGGCAATTTCCTCCATTGATGCCGATTGTTCTTCTGTAGCGGCCGACACTGTCTGAGTGTGATCCACAGCAGTTTTTGTAAGTCCATCGATATCTCTTACAGACATTACAATTTGCTGACTGCCACTCGCCAGTTCTTCCATAACAGCGGAAATTTCTCTCACCTGTCCAGACACGTTCGTTACCAATTCTGCTATTTCCTCAAATGCCTTTCCTGCTGTAGTAACAACCTCTGTCCCGATTTTGACCTCACGGGTCCCTTCGTCCATGGCCACAACGGCTTTATCTGTGTCGCCCTGAATTTCGCCAATTAAGATAGCAATTTTCCCTGCGGCCTCTTGTGATTGTTCGGCCAATTTACGAACTTCTTCAGCTACGACCGCGAACCCTCTACCATGCTCGCCCGCTCTCGCAGCCTCAATCGCAGCGTTAAGCGCCAGCAAGTTTGTCTGTCCGGCAATGCCTGATATCGCATCGACAATCTGCCCGATTTCTTTTGATCTCTCACCCAACTTCGCAACAACCTGTGCAGAATTGTTGACAGTCTCTTCAATGTGAGCCATCTGGCTAACAGCTTTCTCTACCGACGTATTACCTTCCTTGGCTTTATCGGCAGCTTGCGCTGAATGTTCTGCTACCTGGTTTGAACTTGCCGCTGCTTGTTGTATCCCAGCTGACATCTGCTCTACAACAGCCGATGCTTCATCGACTGCTTTTAATTGCCCTTGTGCGCCTTGGGCCACATCGTTAATAGATCCGGCTACTTGCGTCACAACCAGCGCTGACTGTTCGGCACTAGCCGTCAATTCTTCCGAAGACGCTGCGACATGCTCAGCCGATTGTTGTATATTGCGAAGAACGCTGCGCATATTCTTATTTAGTGTATCAAAGGCTTTAGCCATATCACCAAGCTCATCTTTTCGTTGCATTAGTGATGGGTCAAGATCATTTGAGTAATCACCGTCTGCCATCTGCATTGTCCGTCCTCGCAAAGCCATAATCGGCTTAGTGAAGAGATTCCCCAAATAAAATGCGATCATGACAGATAAGACAAGTGAAATCACACAAAACAAAATTTGCATCATAATTTGGGTTTTCAACTGCGCCGCTAATTCTTGTGTCTTTCCATCGACAAATGTATCGATGTCATCCGTCCAGTTACCTGTGCCGACTACCCAGTTATAAGGCTGAAAGAGTAAACTATACGCTCTTTTGGGAAGTTCCTGGGTCTGATTCGGTTTAGGGAAAGCATAGTCGGTGTAGCCGCCACCCGGTTTTATGCCATTTTCTATAAGACCTTGAATAAAGGGATACCCTTTTGCGTCTTTGGCTTGATAACGCGATTTCCCTTCCTGATCCCTGCCGAGCAGAACGACATTGACGCCTTCTGTGGTATCAATCCAGAAATAGTTGCCATTATCAAAGCGAAGGTTTCTAACAATGTCTGCCGCACGCTTTTTGGCATCAGCTTCCGATAAAAGGCCCTTTTGCTGCTGATTATGTACGTCCTGAATTAGACTTACCGCCGTTTCCACCTGCAGCTTAATACTGCGGTCAAACTGCTCATAAAGTATGGCGCGGTACTCTTTCACCGCATTGGCATTTGCCTCTATATTCCTATAGATGTTATAGATACCAACTAATAGAGATCCGATCAAGCCTGTTAGTATCATTGCCAATATGAGTTTGTTCTTAAGAGAATTAATTTGCACCTCATAGCCCCCTAATTTCTAAATTTTCTGTCAATCATCACCGAATAACTATACTTTTCTCTTTTTACTAAAAAAAGCCAAGCGATTGCCTGGCTACTAAACCATATCACATTGACATGTAGTTGCAACCTGACAGCCATCGACATAGTCCTTAGGCTCAAGGCTTTGCGTCCCTATCTTTCGATAGGTTTGCCTTATATGAATTTTTTTGAATACTATGCTTTGATTGTATAGTTACTTAAGAACATTGTCAACATTTGACACACTATGTTGTCATTTAATTTTGCTCAATATATTAATGTATTCACTTTTCTTGGAAAAGACAACAAAAAGGCTCCGTAGAGCAAAAATCTACAGAGCCTTGAAATTCTCATGGTGCGCCCGGGAGGACTCGAACCACCGGCACGCGGTTTAGGAAACCGCTGCTCTATCCACCTGAGCTACGGGCGCATTTTAACGATAATCAGTATATCATTTTGACTACCGCAAGTCAATTGGCAAAGCCTCACAGCGTCTGCTGCTCTTGCTTCAATAAGTACAAAAAAAATCTCTTGCTCTAGTAAATATAGATTACGCATATTCATTAATTAAGAACTTTCCTCACCAATATATAAAAAGCATTTGTCATTTTATTCTGAAAAAGCTATAATAAAGTTAAACAGTGTTTAACTTTATTATAAATACCAAATATTGAATTGGCATAATAGGAGAGTAGCAGAATGGATAAAACTTTACGTGTTGGTATTGATATTGGTTCAACAACTCTAAAAATGGTTATCCTCAACGAACAGAATACCATCATCTTTCAACAATATGTCCGCCATTTCTCAGATATAACCGCTTCATTTCAGGCAGTAGCAGCCAAAGCTCAGTCGATTCTCCAGGAAAAGCTGTTATCGATTATGTTTACAGGCTCGGCAGGAATGGGGATATCAAAAACGCTCGGTATGCCTTTTGTGCAAGAGGTTATCGCTTCAACCAATGCAATAAAGCATATTATCCCGAATACCAGCACAGCAATTGAGCTTGGGGGCGAGGATGCCAAAATCACTTATTTTGGCAATACTGTAGAGCAACGAATGAACGGCGTTTGTGCCGGGGGAACCGGTTCCTTTATCGATCATATGGCTTCACTATTAAATACTGATCCCCAGGGCCTAAATGATCTGGCCAAAAACCACAGCACCCTATATCCAATTGCCTCACGCTGCGGTGTATTTGCCAAGACCGATGTCCAGGCACTTATGAATGAAGGCGTCGCGAAAGAGGACATTGCTGCTTCGATTTTGCAAGCTGTTGTAAATCAAACAATCAGCAGTTTATCACAAGGCCGGGCGATTAGCGGCAAGGTTGCTTTTCTTGGCGGTCCGCTGTGCTTTTTATCTGAGCTGCGGCGTCGGTTTATTGAAACCTTAGGACTTAAGCAAGATCAAATTCTCCATCCCAATAGCTCCCAATACTTTGTCGCAATTGGTGCAGCTTTGTCTTCGAACGAAGAGCCATTTCCCTATGAAGTACTGCAGAATAAAGCACCTAAGCTGTTTGGCACTAATCTGGGAAATGAAAATTTCTTGCAGCCACTATTTAACAACAAGGATGAATATGAGCAATTTACTGCCCGACATGCAAAGAATGCCGCCAAACGCCAACGCCTCGAAGATTATATTGGCAAAACCTATTTAGGCATTGATGCAGGTTCAACGACAACAAAGGTAGCCTTGATTGGCGAAGATGGCAGCTTATTGTATTCCTATTATGGCAGCAACATGGGTAAGCCACTGGAAACAGTCATAAAGGCACTTAAAGATATGTATCCGCGCATGAATAAAGACACCATTATTGCTGCCTCGGCTGTTACTGGCTATGGCGAACAGTTTATCCAGGCTGCATTGCAGGTAGATATTGGTGAAGTTGAGACAGTTGCCCATCTTAAAGCCGCTAAGCATTTTGTTCCTGACGTGACCTTTGTGTTAGATATTGGCGGACAGGATATGAAAAGCTTCTTTGTCCGCGATGGCATTATTGATTCCATTATGCTCAATGAGGCTTGTTCTTCCGGTTGTGGTTCTTTTGTGGAAAACTTTGCCCAAGCCCTTGGGCTTACGGTCAAAGAGTTTTCCGAGCTTGGCATCGAGTCTAAAAAACCAGTTGATCTTGGCAGCCGTTGTACTGTATTTATGAACTCCAAAGTGAAACAAGCTCAAAAAGAAGGGGCCGAGGTCAGTGACATCTCAGCGGGAATTTCCACTTCGATTGTTAAAAATGCTCTGTTCAAGGTTATTCGTTTAAAAAATACTGAACAGTTAGGCGATAAAATCATTGTCCAAGGAGGAACATTTTACAATAATACTGTGTTGCGCGCGCTAGAACAAATCATCGGCCATGATGTCGTCCGGCCAGATATTGCCGGTCTGATGGGTGCTTTCGGGGCAGCCCTGATTGCGCAAGAACGCTCTGCTCCCGATAGTAAGACAACCCTCTTGTCAGCCGAGGAGCTTGACTGTTTTACAAGCAACACCACTAATCGCCGGTGCGAATATTGCGGCAATCATTGCTTAATTACAACCCAGCGCTTCTCCAACGGACAAGAATATAATGCTGGTAATCGTTGTGAACGAGGGGTCGGCAATATCAGTTTGAACGATAAACTACCTAATCTATATAAGTATAAATATCAGCGACTCTTTCAATATAAGCCTTTGGCCGAGGCATCGGCACCCCGTGGCATAATTGGAATTCCTCGTGTGCTCAATATGTATGAGGATTACCCTTTCTGGTTTACACTTTTCACCAAGCTCGGCTATCGGGTTATATTATCCGGACGCTCCTCCCGGCAAATCTACGAGTTAGGCATGGACACCATTCCCTCGGAGTCCATTTGTTATCCGGCAAAACTTGTCCATGGACATATCGCTGATTTGCTGAAAAAAGGGGTTAGAAAGATTTTCTACCCTTGTATTCCTTACAATATCAAGGAAGACATGGCAGCTGACAACTGCTATAACTGCCCGATTGTTACCTCCTACCCCGAAAATATCATGGCAAATATGGATGCCTTGCACGATAAGGAAATTTCATTTATCCACCCATTTTTACCCCTCCACAACCGTGATCGCTTAATTAGCCGCCTTAAACAGGAACTAGCGGCCGAAGGCGTCACCAAGCAAGAACTGAACGCGGCTGTCGATGAGGCGTATGCCGAACTTGAACAATATAAAGATGATGTAAAAAGTAAAGCCCAGGCGGCTCTTACCTATATGGCTGACAACAAGATTAAGGGGATCGTTTTAGCGGGCAGACCTTATCATATTGACCCCGAGATTAATCACGGTCTCCCGGAACTTATCCAATCATATGGCTTAGTTGTCCTATCTGAAGATGCTGTGCGAGATTTGGGAGTCGTCGCCAGACCACTCCGGGTTGTTGATCAATGGACCTATCATGGCAGACTATATGCAGCAGCTAGCTTTATCGCAACTCACCCTGGACTTGAATTAATCCAAATTAACTCATTTGGCTGCGGAATTGATGCAGTTGTCATGGATCAAGTAAAAGAAATTCTTGAAAAACATAATCGAATCTACACGGTAGTCAAGCTTGACGAAATCAATAATCTGGGGGCTGCCAGAATTAGAATCCGTTCCTTATTGGCCGCCCTTACTGATCGCAAACCTAATTCTATCGACAAGCAACTCGCCGAGGTAGCCGCTGCCCGTGAACCTGAATTTACCGAAAGCATGAAGAAGCGCCACACCATCATTGCACCACAGATGTCGCCAATCCATTTTAATTTTTTGGAAGTGGGCTTTCAAAAAGCAGGTTATCAATTGGTAGTCGCGCCACTGCCTGACCAAACGGCCATTGATGAAGGGTTACGATATGTTCATCATGATGCATGTTACCCTACCATCATTGTTGTTGGGCAATTATTACAGACCTTAAAATCAGGGCACTATGATTTAGATAATACATCTGTTCTGTTAGCCCAAACCGGTGGCGGATGCCGTGCGACCAATTATGTTGCAATTGCCCGCAAAGCCCTCCAAGATGCCGGCATGCCCCATATACCAATACTTTCGCTGGGCGGAGAAAAACAAGCCGGTTTTTCCATAACTGTATCGATTATTGAGAGCTTAATCGTCGGTACTATCTACGGTGACCTTTTAATGCGGGTGTTATACCGAGTACGCCCTTATGAAAAACAGCCTGGTTCAGCGCAGGCATTATGTGATAGTTGGACTGCCAAATGCCGGCAAGACCTGTTCATCGGTAGTACGCATAACTTTAAAAGTAACATTTTCGGGATTGTCCGAGATTTTGACAAACTCGAAATTGACGAACAGAAAATTAAACCGCGCGTTGGCCTTGTTGGTGAAATTTTGGTGAAATATCACCCCACCGCGAACAATCATCTTATTGAACAGTTGGAAAGTGAGGGCGCCGAAGTCGTCGTGCCTGATCTGCTGGATTTCTTCCTCTACTGCGCCTATGACAGCAAAGTCGACTATGACTTGCTGTCAGGCACCTTTACCTCTAAAGTAAAAGGTTCCCTCTTTATCAAGGCGGTTGAGTTTTACCGCCGCCATCTCCGAAAAGCCCTCGCAGGCAGCACTCGCTTCGCCCCGCCGTTGACGATTGATCATATTGCAAATTTAGCAGAGAAGCATTTATCCTTGGGCAATGTCACAGGTGAAGGCTGGCTGCTGACCGGCGAGATGGTCGAATTGATTGAATCCGGTGTTGATAACATTGTGTGCTTACAGCCATTTGCTTGCCTACCAAACCATATTACCGGCAAGGGTATGTTCAGAGAACTGCGACGCAGTTATCCGGACGCCAATATTGTTGCCATCGATTATGATCCCGGGGCCAGCGAGGTCAATCAGCTAAACCGCATTAAATTAATGCTGGCTGTAGCCAAAGCAAAAGTCGAACAGCATGGCGCATAACTATAACTTATCGATAGAGCCGAACCTGGTCTAACCAATTATGAACTTTTTCGAACAATAGCCCGGCGGCAAACCAAACCGGAGCATAATCCAGACGAATTAGCCCGTGGATATTAAAAGCAGCCCGGGAATAGTCCCAAGGGATGGTGCCAATTGCAGCGCGTAGTATCCAGCCTGTAAAATACTCCATTATAAAACAGAGCACCATCCAAATTGTGCCGCGTATCCATACCGGCCAGAGCCGGATTTCATCATGCATAGGCTCAAATAGTATCGCTAAACCATAGATGGGAAACATCCATAGGTAGGTCTTGGCCGTCAAGCAACCATCTCCATTTAATAGCGAGCCTAATCCTGTCCAGATAATTTCAAGGCACCAGCCTAATAATCCGTAAATAATAAAGTGCACCATATATCTAGTGTAGACCTGCGACAGGAAATTATTCACTCTTAAGCTTGCCTTACGGGCTAAAGTCGTAAAGGGGATGGAAAATGGCAACTAATTATAAACAGACACCAAAGCGAAAGATTCTGGATGCTACGCTGAGAATTATCGGTACAGAAGGTGTTCACCACGTAACCAGCCGAAAGGTTGCTTCCTTGGCTAATGTGAATGTAGCTGCAATAAACTATTACTTTGGTTCAAAAGATAATGCGGTTAACGAAGCATTAACAACTTTTACTGGCAAACTGATGAGTTCCTTTAAATATCTCGATGACTTTGATGTACCCCCCAAGACAAGAATTCGAAATTTTCTCAGGAGTTATGCCGACTATACGCTAGAATACCCGGATGTTTTCCGTAATTTTATTGACCAAGTATTGCATGAGTCAGTGGCGTCTTGTGAACAGATCGAATTCATGAAGCAAACAGGATTAGACAAATTAAAGATTGCAGTGCAGGAGATTACTCAACCCCAAAATGATGCTGAATTAACAATGAAAATCTTTCAAATGTTTAGCAGTTTGGAATTTCCGGTATTAGTTGGAGCCAAGATGAAAAGCTTAGCCCACTTTGATTACTATGATCAGGATTGCCGCTATTGCTATATTGAATTGGTTTTGAAATCTTTATTATACACTTAATCCAATCTTTACAGATTATAGTTTTTCTGTTGACAAAAACATCGAGAAGTGTAATACTGTATACAAGTTTACTTCGACCTGCAGGCGTGTAATACTCGAATAAAATCGATTGATTAAAAATGATGATTGGGAAAAAACAAATTTTATTTTGTCGCAGAGAGCCGATGGCTGGTGAAAATCGGTACAGATATTTTTGTGAAACTCACCCAGGAATTCTTTTGCTGAACTAAGACAAGCTTTATTAGGCAAAAGCGAGCGTCCGCGTTAGGGATATCAGCCATCAATATGGCTGAGTAATGAGCCTAAGTAGGGTGGTACCGCGATATGATCGCCCCTATTGACACAATGTGTCAATAGGGGCTTTTTTGTTTCACGAAATAAGACTCGACAGTTCGTCTTCCCTCTACAGAGGAAGTTAGTATTTTAGTAATGGAGGAACACAAATAATGGGAAATCAAAAAACAGGTTTTATAGGAACATCCTTTGCTATGGCAGCCGTCTGGTTTGCCACTCATGCCGGCGGGGGATTTGCCACCGGCAACCAGGAAGTTAACTTTTTTGTAAAGTATGGTTGGTACTCGGCCTTCTTACCAATCATTGCTATGATATTTTTGGGCTGGGGACACCGGAACGCGCTTGTCCTCGCGAAAGATTTTAAAACTTATGATTATAAAAGTTTCGGCGATGCCCTTTTTCATCCTTATGAAAAATACTTTTCCATTGTATTCGAGTTTGGCTTTATCATGTTGATTGCTTGCGGCGTAAGTACTGCAATAGCTGGTTCAGGTGCCCTGTTAAAAAGCGCCTTGGGAATTCCCTATGGACTAGGTATTGTCGGTGTAGGGATTGTTTTACTCCTCTTAACGATATTCGGAAGTGACTTAATTATTAAAGTTTTAAATTTCAAGACTTATTTCTTAATTGTTACCTTATTGATTCTCTGCGTTCTCGGCATTCAAATGGGCGCTTTTAATTTCCAACGTGTTCTGGTTACCAATGAAACATTTGGCGCCAGCTTTGGGGACGCGATTTGGTACGCACTGATTTATGTTGGTTTTCAGGCCTTTACTGTACTACCCATTATCTCGGTTTCCCAGCACATTAAAACCACGAAAGAATGCAATCTCTTTATGTTATTTGGCACATTTTTAAATGGTATCTTTTTAGCCGTTGTCTGCATAATGCTCTTAGGGTTTAGTCCAGAAGTTCTCGGCGAAACGCTTCCAGTATACTATGTCACCACACAGTTGGGCATGCCCTGGCTAAAAGTCTTGTACAGTGTTATCTTATTTGTTGCCCTGCTTGGTACTGCAATATCCCTGGTATTCTCTACAGTAGCCCGTTTCGAACCTGTAATGGTTAAAAGAAATATGCTCAACAGCTTGCGCGCTCGTAGAGTCTTAATCTCCTTTCTGACCATTGCCATCTGCACCGGAATCTCGGTTTTTGGCTTGACTAATATCGTTGTCAAAGGCTATGGTTCTGTTGGTTATATAGGTTTCTTCTTTGTATTACTTCCGGAAATTATTGTCGGCACAATAAAAATCCGGAACAATGCCAGACGGCGAAAGGAACAGGGAATTTTCGAAGGCTAGTAATCATGTAACTACAGCCGTCCTCACCATTGAGGGCGGCTTTTTCATCGGCAAATAAATTCTTGACAATCCCTTCCAATAAGATTTATAATTTGAACATGTTCAATTTATGAGGTGTTATAATGGCCAGACCCCCACAAGACCCCCAGGCTAGAATCAACGAGATCTTAGATGCTGCCGAGCTTTTGTTTGCTGACAAAGGCTATCGCGGGACGACAATTAGCGCGATTGCGAAAAAAATGGGTGTTGCCCAGGGAATGCTCTATTACTACTTCAAGTCAAAAGAGGAAATATTGGAATCACTCATTAATCGCCAAACCTCCTCCTTCATATCTGAAATCAAAGATATAGCGTGTTCCGACACTATTGATCCATCCCGAAAAATGGAATTGGCGATACATACCCTACTCCAGGGTGTTCAGTACAAAAGCGGCTTATTTCTTGACTTTTTACATGACGACCAGCAGCTTCATATTAAGAATAAAATCTCTCGCCACCACAACCACTTACTTACACCCTGGTTGCTAAAAATCATTGATGAAGGAAATCAGAAGCAATATTTTCGCGTATCCCACCCTAAAACAGCTCTGCCCTTTATCCTGATCATCGTGGAACTTCTCTTTGATACACTGTATGAGAAACTGCCTGCTGAATTGTTGACCCTTCGCTTAAGAATGGCAGAAGCTCTTATCGAAAAAGCGCTAGGAGCCCAGGACGGTACAATCCATATATTGATATAAGTAAAACTTCCGCCATCTAGCCACTAGCTAGATGGGCGGTTTTTTTAAGCTTATTAATTGAATATATTCAATTAACATATGATTTGAAAGGAGTCTTTTACAGTATGTACTAAAGCTTACCCTCGAAAGATTAATTAAGAATGAAAATTAGGAGTGAAACAATGCAAGCGTTACATTGGTTAAGTAAAATATCCCGAAAGAAGCTGTATTGCGGTTTAGCTGCAATAATCATAGGTATTTGTATTATTGTTATCTGGAAAGCCCCCAATGAGCCAGCAGCTGCGGCAGAAGAGGTTTTTCTTGTCCGCACTGCTGTAATTGGCGCTACAAACAACGTCCAGGAATTTTCCTACTCCGGTGAAGTGCGCGGACGTTATGAAAGTCAGCTGGCCTTCCAGGTTAATGGAAAAATCATAAAACGGAATGTCCAACTAGGCAGTGTCGTTAACGCCGGCGATGTGTTAATGCAAATTGACGCCAAAGATATTCAGCAAACCGTAAATAGCAATTCCGCGCAGATATACTCTGCCCAATCACAGCTTGAGCTAGCAGAAAGCAATGTAAACCGCTATCGTCAGCTCTATGAACAAGGCGCTGTCGGCCGCATGGTCTACGATCAATACATAAATGCCTACAATGTAGCTGTTGCCGGAGTACGGCAGGCTCAAGCGCAATATGCTCAGGGTGCCAATCAGCTGGATTACAGCCTGCTACAGGCCGATAAACCTGGGGTTGTGTCCAGCATCACTGCCGAAATAGGGCAAGTAGTAAGTGCCGGACAAGTCGTTGCCACCGTAGTACAGGACGGGGAACGCGAAGTAGAAATCAGTGTACCCGAAAATCGCATTGAGGAACTACGCCAGGCTAGAGACCTCAAAGTAACCTTTTGGGCATTATCCAATAAAATGATTGATGGTAAGGTGCGAGAGATTGCCCCCATGGCTGATTCAGCCACACGTACCTTTAAAGTACGCATTAGCTTACTAAACCCGCCGCCTGAAATGAAATTGGGCATGACTGCTAACGTAACTGTGCTCAGCGGCAATGTACAGAAAACTGCAAATATTCCACTGACAGCGATTTATCAAACCGATGATACACCCACAGTTTGGGTGGTAGCGAACGACGTAGTGACCTTGCGCCCTGTAAAACTAGGCAAATTTGGTAACCAATCATCTGTTGAAATCCTTGAAGGCTTACAACAGGGCGACCGCATTGTAATCAAAGGTGTCCATAAACTCAAAGAAGGCCAAAAGGTAAAAGTCGGCGGTGAATCCCTGTGAAAAAATTCAATCTAACCGAATGGTCGCTGAATCACAAACAGTTTATTTACTTTTTTATGTTGTTATTTTTTGTTATCGGCCTCTACTCCTATAATAACCTTGGCCGCATGGAAGATCCGGACTTTACCATCAAACAAATGATTGTCACGGTCTCCTGGCCAGGTGCTACAGCGCAGGAAGTGGAAGAACAAGTTACCGATAAAATCGAAAAAAAACTGCAAGATCTGCCGGGGCTTGATTATGTAAAAAGCTTTTCCAAGCCTGGGATAGCAGTTATTTACGTTCACTTAGAAGACACTTTTCCCAAAAAAGATGTCCGTCTTAAATGGCTAGAAGCTCAGAAAATGGTTACCGACATTAAACATACTTTACCGGCTGGCGCTTCCGAACCCATGTTTAATGACCGGTTCGATGATGTATATGGGGTAATGTATGCCCTTACCGGTGATGGCTATACCTATGAGGAAATGCGGGAAAAATCCGAACGTATCCGCCGTATTTTGCTGGGTGTCCCCTCTGTTAACAAAGTTCAACTTGTAGGTGTGCAAACAGAAAAAATTTATATTGAGATAGAAAATAGCAAATTGGCACAACTGGGAATTAGTCCGGAGCAAATTACTGCCACGCTGGCAGCACAAAACGCCAAGACTGCTGCCGGTATGTTGGAGACAGCATCTGATAATATCTATTTACGCATCACCGGTATGTTTGAACAGTTGGAAGATATCCGCAATGTTCCTATTCAAGCTAATGGACGCACTTTCCGCTTAGGCGATATTGCCAAAGTAACCCGTGCCTACGCCGATCCTAGCGACCCCAAATTTTATTATAATGGTGAGCCGGCCATTGGTATTTCACTAGCAATGGAACCTGGCGGCAATATTCTTGCCTTAGGCGAAAACCTGGCTAAGACTATCGAGCAAGTAGAAAAAGAACTGCCCGTCGGGTTGGAAATTCACCAAACCGTAAATCAGCCTGAGGTAGTAAAGACTTCGATTAATTTATTCATAAAATCACTGCTCGAAGCCATCGCTATTGTTTTAGTTGTTAGCTTTGCCAGTCTGGGCGCACGCTCTGGTTTAATTGTAGCAATGTGCATTCCCTTGGTTATTTTGATAACCTTCTTCTTTATGAATATGTTAGACATTCAGCTGCAGCGAATATCACTAGGCGCCCTTATTATTTCGTTAGGTCTGTTAGTAGATGATGCCATTATCACAATTGAAACAATGATTGTTAAATTAGAACAGGGCTGGAGCCGTTTCAATGCTGCCTGTTTTGCCTACACGTCCACAGGCTATCCGCGCTTAACCGGTGCATTAGTTACTGTTGCCAGTTTTATCCCTGTTAGTATGGCAGCCGGCAGCGGCTCTGAGTATTGTATAACTATTTTCTCAGTTATCGCTATTGCCCTAATTACCTCCTGGGTCGTAGCCGGAACAGTTACCCCGTTAATGTCGTACCTGTTCATTAAGGTTAAACCAAAAGCAACCGACGAAGACGAACATGATATATATGATACAAAGTTTTATAATCTCTTTAAACAAGCCTTGACATGGTGCATGTCTAATCGCAAAATCGTACTAACCATTACCGTCGCCTGCTTTATCATCTCTGTGGGGCTAATGGGCTTAGTCAATAAGGAGTTCTTCGCAAGTTCCACGCGGCCGGAGCTTATTGTTCAATTACAATTACCAGAAGGAGCTTCAATAGACAATACAAATGAACTCGCTAATCAGTTTGCCGAAAAACTAAACGGCAATCCCCTGATTTCATATTATACACACCATGTAGGTGAAGGTGCACCCCGGTTTGTCTTAAGCTTTGAACCAACCTTTTCCAAAAGCAACTTCGCCGAGTTTATCATTGTTGCTAACGATTATAAGGCCCGTAACGAGTTGAACATTTCACTCAGTAAATTGTTAAACGATGAATTTCCCGATGTGCATGCTCATACCAAAATTCTCCCCAACGGACCATCAGCTGATTACCCGGTTATGCTGCGCGTCAATGGCTATGACCATGATAAAGTTCTGGAGATAGCCGAAAAAGTCCGTATTGCCATGGAGGCCAACCCGGGAGCAAAAAACGTTAACCTTAACTGGAATGAAAAAAGCAAAGTTATTCATCTAACAATTGATCAAGATAAAGCCCGTAGTTTAGGAATTACGTCCAAGGCTCTGTCTGACGCGCTCCAAGCCCAGTTAAGCGGTACGCCTTTTGCAGAATTCAGGGAATATGACAAAACCGTTAACATGGTTTTCCGCTTTGATTCGCAGGACCGCTATGATCCCGCCCGCATAAAAGACCTCAATATCCAAGCTGGCAATGGTCAATATATTCCCCTTGATCAAGTTGCAAAAATCAGCCTTGATAGTGAACATGGCTTAATTTACCGCCGTGATTTAAAACCCATGGTTTGGGTACAGGCGGAGATAGCGCCGGGCGCAACAGGTGACGATATCGCTCAGCAGGTATATGAAAGTCTTGGTGACGTACGCGCCGATCTGCCCCTTGGCTATAGCATCGATTATGATGGTACTAAAAGTGACAGCATAAAAGCGACTAAATATATTAACGAAACTATCCCGGCAATGCTTATTTCGATAATGATCTTACTTATGATCCAACTACAAAGTATCCCGAAGTTAATCCTAACACTTCTAACAGCGCCATTAGGGCTCATTGGCGTATCAATCGGCCTCTTGGTTACTAATAGTCCCTTGGGCTTTGTCGTAACGCTGGGAATTTTGGCCTTGTCCGGGATTATTATGCGTAACACAATTGTTCTCATGGATCAAATTACGCAACAGCTCGAAGCTGGCGAATCATTATGGGATGCCATTGTTAACGCGACAATTATAAGATTCCGCCCCATCTGCCTAACAGCCGCGGCCGCTATTCTCGGGATGATTCCGTTATTTACTGATGTGTTTTGGGGGCCAATGGCTATCGCCATCGCCGCCGGCTTGGCTGGCGCAACTGTACTAACCCTAATTGTACTACCGGTTATGTATGCCGCTTTGTATAAAGTACAGCCAAAAACCAATGTGCAAGAGCCCATACCAGCTGATAATAACCATTCTGTGTAAATTAATATACTTTAAATATATTTCTTGTAATATAATGGAATTAAATGAATAACCTGATAATTTATTGAGAATGGAGTTGTTACTATGAACTTACCGTATAAAAAAATTTTGGTACCGATTGACGGTTCAAAAAATTCACTAAAGGCTTTATCACACGCCGCCACAATGGCAAACTCCTGTAATGCCGAACTCACCATCCTCTATGTATCGGTTTTATCGCAACAAGTACCCTTATATGAACAGGTTAAAGGCTCTACCATTCCGCAAAACGCCTCTACCGATCCTGTAAATTTTGCTAAAAAAATACTCGATGAAGCTTTAAACCATATTCCCGAAGGTACCCAAGTGAAAACTCATAATGAAATCGGTGAACCACGCGTTACTATTGTCGAATTCGCCGAGCACAACCGCTATGATGTCATCGTTGTCGGCAGCCGAGGGTTAGGCACCATCTCCGGATTACTCCTGGGTAGTGTTAGCACCTACGTTATCCGTAACTCTAACTGCCCTGTTCTGGTTGTCAAATAGATCGTATATCCACGCAGAGCTAAGCTGCAGTATGCCTCTTTCGAAGGCAACTGCAGTTTTTTCTTCTACAAATTGAGTATAATTAAAGCATTACTTCTATTTAAAGGAGAAAATCATGGGACATATAGTAAATCATGAACGCGAATACCGGTTGCTGCAACAACGCTTAGACTATAACATTACAGGTGCGCCATATGCACCTGCCTTCATTGAAATATTAAAAATACTATTTACGCCGGAAGAAGCTCATATTGCAAGGCAAATCCCTTTAAGACCAACACGGTTATCTGCTGTTGCTGATAAGCTTACCATGGGAACTGAAGAATTGTATGACAAAGTACTCCTACTGGCCGAGCGCGGCCTCGTATTAGATTTCGAACATAATGGGCAAATCTATATTGTGCTAGCACCCGTTGTCATTGGTTTTTTCGAGTTTATCTTTATGCGTACCCGTGATCATCTGCCAATTAAAGAACTAGCGGAATTATTTGAAGAATATATGAGCAAAACAGATGGTTTTGCCAGAAGTGTATTTGAAGGATCAACTCAATTAGGTAGAACATTAGTCCACGAACAAGCACTGCCCACCACTAATTACTCCGAAGTATTGGACTGGGAAAAAGCCAGCGCTATTGTAGCTTCAGCGAAGACTATCGGATTATCACTATGTACCTGTCGGCATAAGGCCCACCATCTTGGTAAAAACTGTGATGCACCACTGGAAACATGTTTAACCATGGGCAAAAGCGTGGATATTCTGATAAAAAAGGGGATGGCTGTACCGATAACCAATAATAAAGCCTTACATATTATTGAAGATTGCAGAAATATGGGATTAGTGCAAATTGCTGATAACGTGCAGCGTGATGTAGGGTTTATTTGTAATTGTTGCAGCTGCTGCGAATTTATTCAGGCGATTAAGCGATTTGACCTTAGAAATGCAGTCATATCTTCTAACTGGCTAGCCACTGTTAACACGAATAAATGCCGAAATTGCGGGGCATGTATAAGAGCCTGCCCAGTGGGAGCATTACATACTCAACAAAACCCTCCAAAAAAGCCAGAATGCGACGAAACGCTCTGTTTAGGCTGTGGTGTCTGCCTAACAGCTTGTAAGTTCAATAGCCTAGCTATGACGCCGCGTCAGCAGCGTGTTCTTGTGCCTGAGACAACTTATGACAGAATTATAACAATGGCCATTGAACGAGGTAAATTAGCAAATTTAGTGTTTGACGATCCGTCGAAGTTAAGTCATCGAGCTTTAGGGCGTATCATCCGCGTTATCGAAAAATCGCCGCCTGTACAAGCCCTTATGGCGGTCAAACCAATCAAATCGGCTTTCTTAACCACAATTGTATCTAGAATTAAAAAGTAATTGATGTACGGTTGTTGTAAAGCTGCTATAAAGTGAGACTTGATTCAAAGACTTAGCCACTCGCCTGTGCCCGTATGGGTATAGCTCTCACTTGTAGAAGAAGGGAATCTTAGAGCGCCTAAGCCATCGGATAAAAACGCAAAAAAGGCTTTACGGAAATTCCGTAAAGCCTTTTTCATTCCTATGGTGACCCCGGCAGGATTCGAACCTGCGACCTTTTGATTCGTAGTCAGACAGGGGCTTCACTTTTCGTTTCAAAACGCCATGGATATTTGTCACTGCTGGATTCTCATCACGGAGCGTCACAGAACTTTTTAGCGTAGTTGTTGTAAAATTGTTGTCAAAACTTCGTAGCTATCTTCAACTATACATTCCATTTTTCAGTAGCACTACGAGCAATATTATTGCAGTTGTTGTACCATATCTCACTCAATTAACCAACCTATGTACGCACTATACGGACTTTGCCATATCTGTGTGACGCCATTACCACCACATTGTGTGGTTTTTTTGCATCAATAAATCACTCTATTTATCATACCCAATAACGAGGGAAGCAGATTTATTATGTAGAAATATTAAATAACTATCACCCGTTAATGAAATAATGTTACGGAGGAGTTCTAATGCTTAACAGATCTTTAGATGAAACATGTAAGAAAGTCGCCGATGATATACGAGCTATGCATGCTATAGTTTTAATTGGAGCAGGTGCATCCCTACAAGCTGGTATGCCTTTGACTGGACAATTATACCCTATTTTGTGGAATACATTAGATAACGTTGTGCTAGCAAGAAAGCAATTAGCAGAAAAGTTAAATTGCTTTGATGCACCTGCTAAAAACATTATTGGCTATGATTGGGATAAACTTATGGTAGCTTTTGCAGTAATAGGTGAAAACAGTGCAGCAAGGGTCATGTTTCAAAAAGCATTTTCTGAATATGATAAAGACAAATCCACTCCTTCATTAGTACATCTTTCTTTAGCACGCCTTATTCACACTGGCTATATTGAAATGGTTATATCATTGAATTGGGATACTCATCTGGAAAAATCCTGGACAAGCTTATACGGCACTAACATCAATTCAGAAAAAACAATTTTACACAAACCACATGGTGATGCAAACAAACCACTAGAAGACTGGGTATTTCCAAATGAAGCAGGACGTCTAAACGAGTCAATTTTACAGGAGGTAGCAAGAAAAAATAAAAATTTCCCTAAAGTGCTTTGTATCCTTGGTTATTCCGAAAGGGATAATTTAATTGTACAAGAGCTTATTAAACCACTTGAAGAAAAATGCCGAGTATATCGTATTTCGCCTAATACACATGGAGAAGGTGCACTCAATCATAACGCAGAAGATATTGTTCCAAATATTACTACCCTACTATACAGCGATAATATATTTGACCAAATTACATTTAAGAACCAACGCGACATAGGCGCAGCAATTGCTGGTGAAAGACTTGGAGCGTCTGATGTTCTCGCTTGCCCCCGATTGCCGCAAATTTCATTAGCTAAAAGTAAACTAAATTCATCTCACTGTGTAACGTTAACTGGCTCTGCTGGTTGTGGAAAGTCAATTACCTGTTATCAACTTGCTTATGATTATTTGATCGATGGTTGGGAGGTACTACGCATTAATGAAAAACAAACTATATCCGATAATTTATTACTCGCCTTAAATAGTCTTAACTTTAAAACAGTCGTGTTAATCGAGGATGCACATCTCTGGCCTTTAAATGAAATAAAGCGTTTATGTGATTGTGTCAATGATAAATTAAAAATTATTCTTTCTAGAACTGAATCGCTTAATGAAATTTCCAATGATATCAGAATCTCAAATTTACAGGCCATTCAAGTTATGCAAGATTATTATCTTACACATAAAAAAGAGGTCCAGAATGTAGTAAAAGAATATGACAAAACTATAGGGAATTCATATCTTGATGAAGATATTGTAAACAGAATTAAAACGGCTGCAGACCAAGACACTCCTTGGCTGTTTAATTTTGTTTTACGTGGTGGATGGAATCAAATAAAGCATGAAATATCCGTATGGCGTGATTTAGATAGAGCAGATTATTTATATGTAATAATTGCTGCCTGCCAAATTGTTAGTTTAGATGCGTCCGTATCCATTGAAACTATCTATGAATATGCTAAGTATTTTAATAAGCAAAAGCACTGGGTAGATGATTCAATTAAATATTTAAAAAAACGAAACATGATTCTATTAGAAAATGGTATCCGTTGTTTGCATATCAGATGTGCTTCGAATGCACTTATCTACTATATGCAATACGCAAATATAGAAGAGCATAATCAATTTCTTACTATGTTAACAATGTTAATCACTAGAAATGAAACACCATTACTAGGTATTTCCTGGCTACTGCACACCCAAGAAATGAACCGTTATGGACGTCGACTAATTAATGATTCTGTATGGAAAGTTATAGTTGCTAGATGTCTATCTAATGAAACGACCGAAAAAAGAGATGCTGCCTTTGTGTTAAATGTTCTTACTCGTTATCGGAAACAAGCTGATTTAGAACCTTATTTTGATAGAGTTTCAGTGCTGATAAACAACATAGATAATACTTCAGCTTTTGCTTTAGGAGCCTACATAAACGATGTGTATAATGAAGATAAAGCTCTGTTTGAAAGGTTACTCAAAAAAGTCTCTCCGAATTTTATCAGCGCGCGATTAAATGATTCTACAATTGATGGATTATATGGATGGGGCCATTTTCTTAGTCGACTTGCTTTAAGTAAAAATACCTCATGGAAAACAGAACTATTAACGCATATAGATCAGAATAGAATGGAGCATCTTGTACAAAGTGTAACATTCAACGATGCAGGTAAACTGTCTGAGTTTCTTCTGGGTTGTATAAGTATAAATAAAGAGTTTGGTTATAAACTTTTTGAGTTATCGATAGATTTTATATGCCAAGCATTCTGTCACGCGCCATTATTGACATGGAAAGAAATTCATGACCGTATTATCTGGCTCGCCTTAGGCTACGGCCCTTTTGACGTTAAGCCTAACGCACTGCAAAAAAAATATGCCAAACAAATTGTCGATAAACTATCAATAACAAAAATTGCAGAAGAATTATCTCAAACCAAGCAACGAGAATGGGAGCCTTATGCACGCTTCCTACTATGGGTGTACCTAGTGGATAAAGAAAAATATCAGAATATAGTCATTAATGTAGACATAGATCGACTGGATGAAAATACTCTAGGACTCTGGGAAACTCCTCCTCGAGAACTACGATTACTAGTAGTAACTTTAGCAGCTAATAATCGTGTAAGATCGTGGGTAGAATCACATCAATCGGAAATAAAAAGAATTGATCCTCTCATCGGAAGAATAGCTCCACAGGTAGTGTTAAATATCTTCTCAAGAGGAGGATGTGTTGATTTTTGCGGTCACAATGGCCATGACTGGAATGCAATAATTATACTAATTAATAGGATAAATAAACTTGATAGAGAAATCACAATTAATATCATAAAGCAAAATCTCTCTAATATCACCAAATGCATTAATACTCTTTGTGATTTAGATTGTGAAAAAAGTCGATTGATCCTTTTTTTAAATACTATTTCAAAAATTGATCCCGAATTAATAAGACTTGTATTTGAATCGCTCGACGTTATAGAATGCAATAAAAATTGGCTTAGAACAATAGAAAGTAAAAAAAGAAGCTCTATCAAAACCGCAAAAAAATTAATAGAGCTATCAGAACAATTTGGTGGCAATTGGCAAAATTTAAAGCTATTGTTATAAGGGACAACTCTGAGGCGACCGACAACCGATTTCCCTTTATTTTCATTTTACAAGCTAACAACTACATACCAGCCTTTAAGTTTTCTTCTTATCCATTGATTATATGAGGTTCCTTTTCTTTACCACTGAATACTACATTTAACTTTCCAGTTTTTATAAAACTTATCAATATCTCATTATCAATTTTTAATTCCGAAAAAATCCGTTTTAGCTTCCGATAACCTTCTATAACCCGAACAGCAGAAACTAATACCATAAAAAAATAATAAAGATAATCCATAGGATTAATTGTGTGACTCAATCTTAAAGCAGTATAAACAATTGTTATAACTAATGCTCCACTCCATAAGCGGAATTCCCATTTTGCTTTATTTAAGGATGCCAATTCATTATCTTCACTTAAAAGAGCTAACCTAATTACGAAATAAACAATTGAATGCGCTAAAGCAATAATTGATAATAAAAACAAAATATTGATATCTAAGTTAATCATCACTGAACTAAATGGTTTTGAATGACTAACCCGGTTAGATAAACGTTGAAAGCAATATAGATAAAATAGCAAAAAATTTCTATTATACTTATATGTATCCATGCAAACCAAATGGTATTTACAAGATTTAACATTGCTGTTGAGAATGCAAAATTATGCTTTTTGATATTTACTAATATAGGAATTAAAAGTGGGGGAATAAAGAGAGCTGCTATTCCCCCACTATCCATTACCACATGGCTTATAATGAATAATATATATATCGGAACAGCCATAGCACCTAGAGATATTACCCTGGCATAAATCAAATTCCCTTTACTAAGCCATTTTCTTTCTTCTTTTTCTATCAAATTTAACACTTCCGCTAGTATGTCCCAGACCATTACCATAATTAACAACTCCCTATGCCTATCTCTCAATTAGTAATGTTCGATGAAACTATCTATATTCTAATCAATATTTATTGGATTCACTTTTAAATCTAATTGAGGATAACTAAAAAGCCCCAAATCTTTTATCGATTGCTCAAATTCCTTACGAGAACATACCCACCGATGCAAGATAGGTTGCCGATAAAATCGATCCTGAAGTATCTGTCTCATAGGTCCATGCAAGCATTCATACCTGGCGACAGCCTCCCCATTCTGAATAAAAACAGTGGGGTTTTTAATATCCGGATGCCAATCAAATAGGGCACTTAAATCAATTGTTGGATAACTCAATATTTGCTGGTATATAAAATAGCAAATTCCACCAGACTGGACTGTAACCTCGGTAGGCAACTCCTCATCATCGCTTTCATAAGGATCAAAGCGCTCGGGATAATAAAAGGCAAATGATCTTCCACTAAACGTCGAACGCCCTTCTTTTGGTTGCTGAGTCGCTTTACCAGTTAAGCCGATATTATAAGTTACCCGGACATCATTTTGTCGGCTATATAAAAATAGCTCTCCTCCCAGTAGCATTGTGTTGTCATCCAGCCCGCAATTTAAAATTTTAAGGAAACACTCTCGCGCCTTACCTGAATCTAACAGTATCTTTTCAAGTTCTTCATCGACCGGCCATGAAAGTGTACTGTTTACCTTGCAGAGAACATTGAATAAAATAAATGGCTCATCACTATGAAGCAACGCTTGTGCAGTGCGAACTAAGGGTATATCGGACCACCGTTGTTTATACATTTCGCAATAAAGTATTTTCATTAATATCTCTAGTTCTGGTGAAAAAGTTAATATCATATCACCATATTTACCAGATGCGTTCTCATTTTCCACCCTATTTCGAATGCCATATTTTTTTATATAAGCTGTGAATCGCTTTTCCACATCTGTCAAGTCATCATAAGTAGCTGCTTCTAACCGTCGCAGAATACTGGTGACGGTCTGGAAACTACGAATTAGCTGCATATCACCGTGCTGCTGACTAGGTATTCTAGGCAAACCGGTTTCACCGATTAACGATAATTGCATGATCTTTTCGTGTTCAGGATGTTTAGGAAGCAGCCATTCAGGGCATGGTGTATAATTTACCATCTCGCGTCTTTGCAAAATAACCCAAGCCTGCAGTTTTAATTGCAAATCATATCCGTTATAACATTCCTCTACAATACGCCGAAATATTTCATAAGTTTCTTCTGATGACATTGTTACGATTCTTTCTACTAATACCAGCACCCATTCCTTCTGCCGAGTATCAAAGGTATCCCAAATATCCACTAGGTAGCCTAAATCTTTGGGCGAAACTTGCACCAGTGCCCATAAGCCTCTTAGCGCTGCTTCAGTCCATGAGCCTAAATTAGATACCATTCGACCAACTGCACAACGTACTGCAAGCTGTGCCCATGTTTGCGGTATACCTTCTGCCGAACTGCTCGGAATTTCAATATGCACATCCTCCGGCAAGAAACCATTGCCGGTAATCCAACGCTCATGCATATTGAGAAGATTATCTACCCCTTTAAGCCACGCTTCTACTCCAACCAACTTTGCTCTTTCAAAAATAAGCTGGTTTAAATTTTGTGTGGTAGCGTCTAGCCAGATAGCAGAATCGGGTTCATCAGTAATGCGATCAACTACGTCCTGAACAATACTCCAACGTTGTTGCTCATCAAGCATTGGAATTAACGCTTCATAAGCAACATCTGCACTATCATACCTTCCCCATGGATAAATAACCTCGCGTGATTTAAGCAAATCGAATAATTGCTTCAGTAACATTGCATAATTTCCCGGTTTCTCTATCTGTAGTCGTTGCGCACAATGAGCAATGCCATGCCAAATATGACTAGCGCGGCCTTCTCCATTCTGTTTTTTCGCAAATATGTAACTAATTGCTTCTGCTAATGGAACTGCATCGAGATCTTGAAATAGCTTGGGCAATTCCTCGTCACTACTTCCCACCACTCCCCTGAACCATCGCCCAGGAAAGCGGTAATGATCATACTGATCTTTATCTAAGAAGTCGCATTTCCCCAACTGATCTAGCTTTTCTTCAATATTAAAATCCAACCGTTCAGCCGTAAGCTGAATTGCTGTGAGTAAATCCTTGAGATAACACCGGTCATATTCTTGTTGCCAGCTAAAGCAACCAATTCCTAATGCCCAAAAACTAAGCAAATCTTTCTCACATACTACACTATCTTCCAACAAACTGATAATACCATCAACAATAATGCTAGGATTATCTAGCCACGCTCTGTCCTTACCTTCGGCTACAACTATCCTCCACAGGGAATTAACCCCACATTTTGCAACCGAGGATACCACAGCAGCCTCAATATATTCGGAAGCTCGATTATCACCAATTTGAGAAACCAGTTGCGATATCTCAAGCAATTTGACACCCTGATTTTCCCAAATATCTGGCCTAACCTTCGCTAACTGCTGATACCACTCCAACAAATCATAAAGAATATATTCTTTATGATTGCTATAGCTTATAAAACTCCATCTCATCTTCTTATTGGCTTCATATATATACTGTTGCCATCTCGAATTACTTGCGACTTCAACAAAAGTGTTGATTATGTTATAACGACCACTAATATCTTCATGCCAAACTGCACCTGTTGGGCCAAGCCAATGCTTAATCCATTGCTCAAGCAAGTCATATTCTCCATGATCTTCGAGATAAGTCCAAAATAGCTTGAGCCTAAAATCAACTGGAAAACTTGAAACAGAGCACTTAATAAATCTAAACACTTCAGATGCATGTGAACCTCCAACTTTTCCAGATATCTCTATCATCATTTCAAATATTAGTTCCGTAATCTGTTTGCTATCCCATATACTTTGATTCGGTGATCGACGAGCAAGTAGCGCCGTTAAAACTGTAACTAGGTGATTAACGATAACCACATCGGCAGCAAAAATAGGCCCCCGAGTTATTAGACTACGTAACCATCGTCCAGCCATTGCACTCGCATTTAATAGCACAGCCAAATGCTCACGAGACCGTTCCCTGCCTTGGCTAAAATAAGAGTTGACTCCATCTTGGCTAATGCCTGCACTTTCGCGCTGCGGCTGTGTCCATCCTAAAACAAAGCTTACTGCTGCCACTAAATAACCATGTTCTGCAGAGTAACGATTAGAATAGTTATCTAATACCGCAAACCCTTCCGCAGTTATTGGATCCACCCAAATTTTATTAAGCGTAGGTTGGTTAATAAGCAATGCCCAAGTAGCAGCATTAACTTTAAATGAAAGATCCCAATTCTCTCGTCGATCACTTATCGTCTTTAAAGTAATTGCAATTTCACGCCAACGTCTTTGTTTTGCAAAGCCATGCATTATCCTTTCCAGATCATGCCGAAAATAAATAATCGCGCCTCTCAAAGTCCTGCCCCATCTTATTGCGCCTCCTAACCGGGCCCCTTCATCTAAGTAACCGCAAAAAAAGTGCGCTACGACTTGTTTTTCAAGTTCACTTAAATTCTCTCGTTCAATGTCCTTTTGTTTAATGGTCCAGCAAAATCCTGTGTGTTGACTAATACGGCCCCATAACTTGAATAATGCAACTGTCCTATTATCTATATTCTCATGATCTCCGCCGTCTGCCATTGCCTGCGGTAAAAGTATCTCACCTAATTTGATGGGCGATATACCGTTAAACCATCGATAGATAATCCCCTTCGCTCGGTGTATCTCCTGACACTCAATCAATCGCCAAATATCATTAAATGCCCCCTCCGCCTTCTCAATATCCCACATCTCAATCCGTGGAACTGTCCCTTCCGATAACAAGATCGGAGGAATCTCTGATACAAATTCAAAGTTTCCTTCTGTAATATCCACCGTTTTGAAAAGTTGATTTAGACTAGTTAATGCACAAGTAAGCGTATGTAGCAAATCCCAATCATTGGTACCAAGAATAGCATTAAGAGCTTTTCGGCATTGCCCCAATAGTTCGTTTTTCGGTCTTCCGAGTGCCGCTGCTTCCATAACAAACTCGGTCGTAAACATTTGTGCTTGTTTTTCGATCATTCCAGATAACTCAAGGAGATCAAAAAGATTGGTGTGCCGTAATTGTCTCTTATCATTTTCCGCTATGTAGTAACTTGCGATAGCCGCAGCGATTTCCCTAAGACGCCCAGGTTCAGCCTGAACCTGTTTTAAAAGATGTACTCTAACATCATTGTGAGTAACATAAAATTCACCCTGTTTTTCTTGCACTAGCGGGCGAATTGCTCTTAACAGATTTCCCCAGTCTGATGCAGGCACATTATAATCATTAAAAATACCGTTTAGTGCTTTCCCAGTAAGAGGCTCTCCATAAAGAGAAAGACATCCAGCTAACCGGTAACCAATGAAGGGAAACCGTGTTTCTATTTTCGCTAAAGCAGCCTGCCAGATTGTATCATAATAAGTCGTTATTCCATGACTTAATTTTCTCTCGCTCAGCCTAACTTGAAGCTCCTCCACACTGATACAATCTATTGCTTCATTTACAGCAAAAACAGCCGATAATGTATTCCCTTCCGCAATATGATCAATAAGTCTGACTGCGGCATCGAATTCATCTTCAGATATTGCCGAGTTTATTCCTGTCAATAATACAGCAATATCTTGTCTAGTAATGCCTTCAATTTCAAACTTTGTGATTTTAGGATTATTACTTCGCAGCCAGCTAGGATATTTAGGATAGGCCTCTGGTGGTTGCCCTACAATTAAAAACCGTATCCCGTCTGGAATATCCTCCGGGGGAATAAGTGACGTAAGAAATGTATATTTATCAATACCAGCCCGTGCGGCATGATCAATACCATCAATTGCAATAATAGTCGACCGTTGCCGCTCACTGGCTAAAATAGTACATAATCTTATTACTTCTTCTCGCAATTGCTCAGAAGTTAAAAAGTCGTTACGAATTGGCACTTTATATTTTGCAAGACTGCCTTTAAAGATTGTTCTTAATTGAGTAAGAAGATCTCCCCATAATACTTCTATCTTTGTCGTCTCCCCCACATCAATAGGCAAAATCTTTGTAGAAGGCGTAATTGGTTTATATGCATGGTAACGTAAATCTATAACAGGCTCACGTCGATTTGCTAACGCGCTTACTACACTTGTTTTTCCGACTCCAGGCTTTCCTGTCAAAAAAATGATTGAGTTCGAACCTTCGAGAAGTTCCTGTGAAAGTTGAGCCAAAAAATCCATCCTGCTTGGGAAAAATGGCGCAGGTGGTGGCAAGGTATGATCGCCAACTGAATGTTGCGCCGAAAGGCTTATTTTTTGATATACCACTTCGGAAGTGACAGCTTCCTGCACTCCTCTTTTAGTGGTAGCCCATTCCCGCAAAGCAGTATCAAGATACGCTAAAATGCCCTGAGCTTGTCTCAAGTCGATTCCGAATGTTTCGCTAATTTTAGCAAGTAGTATGTCTGTAACTTCAGCTAAATTCGGTTGCCCCGGCTGAATTGACAATGATTTTAAAAACTCTACTTTTGTTTCATTATCATCCAATACGGAAAGTTGCTCATGCCACTCTCCCCAGGCGTGCTGCCACTCTGGAGGAAACGATAATAAAGTCATTTCCTGCTTCTGCTCAACCTCTTGTTGTAAATATCCCCAAAATGTAGATAAAGCTGGCCTTTTATGCTTCTCGTCATCTTCAGATTTTACTGTTGATGAGCGAGTACCAGCCGATCTATTGGTAAATAATATGGCTTCACATTGCTGCCAATTTCCTTTTGCTTCTTTCCAAGCTGTCGCCAGACTTCTTAGTAACGGATCTTTTTCGTCCGTTTTTGAAACAAGATCACCAAAAGTAAGCGTATCTCCAACACGTGAATGTTTAATTTGAATACATCTAGTGACACCATTTGAATAATTAATTACAACATCATCCAATCCTTGTACACTAGTTGACTGGAGGGTAACCGATTTTATCTCATTATCTGGATTCAACATGTCCACTATATATAATAGGCCAATCGACCATTCATACCAATAAGGATCACCAATCCCAGCAGTTGGATTGCTCATATCAAATCCTCCTCTATACTTTAAGATAATGTAAGATTCGCCAAATCTAACAAGCCTCCTTGTCGCAATTATATCGTACAAAAGCTAATCGTTAGATCTAAAGTATTCTAGCGTCGAAACTCAAAAAATTAGCCGCCGGCATCACCGGCAGCCTCCCTGTAAGAACTGTACAACCGTCACAATAGCCATCAATCCGCCAAAACAGCACGATCAGCCAGAAAACCGATAGTAGCAAGCTGTAATCAGCACAATACCGGACGCTCGCTTGGCCCTTCCGGCCCAGCACGTTCCAGTAGCAAACCCACAGCGCGGCATACTGTGTCACCCGCAGGAACGCAGCGAAGAGGAGCAGACGCATCCTTAACCGGTGTAATACCATGGAAAGAACGGCGGCGGGGAGCTCCCAGCGGCTAGACCTTGCCTTTTTCCTCACTGTTCATTTCATCATCTACTGCTTTAATGAAAAAGTACCACCGTGTTCTTCGCTCGCAATCTTACTCCCACTATGAAAGCCAAGATCCTGGAGCCATTTATCCTGCAACGTCTGCCCCTGAAAAGCGTAACCCTGCCAAAAAAGCACCGTACCGAATTCACGCCGATCCGCCATCATCAAGACCTACGGCCGCGTTGTTGTAAAACTGCTATAAAAACGCAAAAAAAGGCTTTACGAAAATATCGTAATGCCTTTGAAATATTCCTATGGTGACCCCGGCAGGATTCGAACCTGCGACCTTTTGATTCGTAGTCAAACGCTCTATCCAGCTGAGCTACGGAGCCATTTAAAAGTCCATTTATTGAACAAAAAATATTTTATCATACCTTGATTTTAAAGTCAAGAATTCTCCCTTTCTAAAATTCAATTCACTACTTATGAACTTCTCCACAATTTTATCCACAGGCAGTGACTAACTTTTATCGGTTTTCAGGGGGTTTTTCCACATTATCCACTGTTGTTTTGTTATCTTATCCACATTTGAGGGTATTTTGTGGATGGTTTTGTGGATAACTGCCCTAAACTGCATAGTGGGTCTGGTCTTAAGGGTTATAGGAGGCATCTTTGCAAAAAGTTATCCACAGCCGTCTTTAAAAGTACCTTTTAATAAATAAAAAAAGACCTAATCCTGTGCTTCAGGACTAGGTCTTCAACTTGGTTATGCCGGACGGCTCCAATCAACATGAAGATCGATGGCTTCCCACATGCGGGTTAGCGCCAACTTAAAACTTTCGACATCTTGAGCGGCATTCACTTTCTGATCTTTAAAATCCCGAATGCCATCTTGAGCAACAGCGATAGTATGCTCCTTGGCCAAATATTCCTCAGCCTCGCGGCGTTTCTCATCGTGAGCAAGATCCACTTTAATAGTCTTTGTCTCCAGATTGTATTCTACAAAACCATTATCATTACCGTAATGAACGGCTACGCGATATATCTCTGCCATATGTACAGTACACCCACCTTTACAAAAATAAGCCAAGCTTCATATGCACCCATTATAGCAAAGATAAGAGTTGCCATGCAAGTCCAAACAAACCTTTACAACACTTCTAGTTTGGAAAAAAACTTGACGGACTAGTTTTCATTATATCACCAAAAGGGTAAAATAAAGGTAGATTGCATATTAGGAGGCTCATCATGTTTGATTCACTACGCCATTCTGCCGCCAGTCTGGGATTAATCACAAAATTCATCCGCCAAGTTTTCCCTTTAGTTGATGGTGAACTAGCAAATTGGCAACAGTTGGCCGAAAAAAGCGGCTGTCAAGAACTGCGCGAACAGGCTCTTGCCAGTATCAGGGACAAAAAGTTCCACTGCCAGGGCGGCAGTGTATATAGCTTGTATACCGGAGTAGCAACGCCTGACTGCGTACGATTCATTGTGGCCTTACAGACCATCAGCGACTACCTGGATAATCTATGTGACCGGGCCGGAATAGCCGATGAGCAGGCGTTTAGCCAGCTCCATCTTGCCATGACCGACGCTCTTGATCCTGACACTCCGCTCAGTGATTATTATCGCTTCTACCCCTTTCAAAATGACGGTGGTTATTTGAAAGCCCTTGTCACCGCCTGCCGCGAGGAAGTGGCCAAGCTTCCCTCTTATGCGGTCGTCAAGCCAGAAGCTCTGCGGTTTGCACGACTCTATAGTGAACTTCAGACCTATAAACATCTCGACCTAGCCATAAGAGAAACGAAAATGACCACCTGGATCACTCCTCATCTTAACGTTTATCAAGAGCTTAGCCCCTGGGAATTTGCCGCAGCGACAGGCTCTACCCTGGGTATGTTCATGTTATACGCAGCGGCCAGCAGTCCCAACCTCACACAGACTGATGCCGCCAGAATTGGCAGTGCCTATTTCCCCTGGATTAGCGGTCTTCATATCCTACTGGATTATTTCATTGATGCTGCTGAAGACCTAGAGAACGGTGACCTGAATTTTGTCGCCTACTACAGCAGCCACCAAGAGACCTTAGCGCGCCTTGATCTTTTTACCAAACAAGCGTTAAAGCAAGCTAAAAACATTCCTGAGCCTATATTTACAACAACGGTCATTTTGGGCTTGCTGGCCATGTATCTTTCTGATCCCAAAGCCAATCGCCCCGCCGAGCGCATGATCTCTGATGAACTCTTAAAAAATGGCGGCGCCTATACAGGCTTAATCTACCGTTTATGCCGTCTAATAAGAAAAAGAGGGGCGCTTTAGCTCCCCTCTGCTGCTGTTTTTATCAGTGCCACTGCCAATTCCGCACCTTGGTAAAGATCTTCCTCTTTTATAAACTCCTCGGTTGTATGCACCTTGCTCATGCCCATTCCCAGAACTGCCGTAGGTATACCATAGCAATTAAAGACATTGGCATCACTGCCGCCGCCTGTCGCTTCCAACTTAGCTGTTAAGCCAATGCTGGTTGCCGCTTGGACGGCCAAGGCCACTTGTTTAGAGTCTTCCTTGAGCGCGTACGCCACAAAATCTTCCACAACCTCAACTTCGGCCTGGGCACCATTCGCTGCAGCCACCCGCTCAAAGGTTTCCTTCATCTCTTGCGTTACATGCTTAAGCTTATCCATATTATGACTGCGGGCTTCGCAGACGATTTCCAGCCGGTCAGGCACGACGTTAGTCGCCTGACCGCCTTTTATAATTCCCACATTGGCAGTCGTTTCTTCATCGATTCGGCCCTGTTTGAGTTCGGCTAGCGCCTTACCACCAACCACAATGGCATTGATGCCCTCTTCAGGAGCAAGGCCAGCGTGAGCCGTTTTTCCTTTGATTGTTACCTTAAGCGTATTTTCACCAGGAGCTTTTATGATGATCTTTCCCGGCTCACCGCTGGAATCAAAGGCATAGCCGAAATCAGCTTTGATCCAAGCCCTATCGATATTCTTGGCGCCACAAAGACCACTTTCTTCCTGAACTGTCAGCACAATCTGGACATCGCCATGCGGTATTTTATTTTCACTAATAATCCGTAAAGCCTCAAGAATTGCTGCCACCCCTGCCTTGTCATCAGAACCAAGAATAGTATCGCCAGCCGAGGTGATTATGCCATCCTTAATCTGCGGTTTAACACCGCTGCATGGCTCAACGCAGTCTAAATGAGCACTCATCATTATAACCGGCGCTCCACTTACATTGCCTTTGAGGTAGGCTAAGACATTTCCGGCATTGCCGCCTAATTTTTCACCAGCTTGGTCTTCGGTAACCTCAAGGCCTAGTTTCTCTAGCCGCGGTTTCATTAAATCAACCATTTTCCGCTCTTTGCCGCTTGAGCAGGTGATCTGAACAAGCTCGCAAAATTCATCCAACATTCTTTTCTGATTTATCATTTTATGCCTCCGCTCGGATTAAATTTTTATTTTAAACCACTAAACTTTTTTCAGCTAGGACATACTATGAGTGATCCCAAATATACGGGAAAGGACGACCTGTTATGCCAAAGACAATCGCCTTACACTCTACAACAGGCGCGCTGGCTAAATATTTAACAGAACAAGGCTATCAAGTCATCGATTATCCAGCCGCCGAACGCCCTGGCGTCAAAGTTGATGCCATTTTATGCACAGGCTATCGTCCTGATATGATAGCCGCCTATTCTAGTTTGACCGAAAGAGTAGATATTAGCCTTGGCAACATTCACCACGACTTTGGGAATGACCACGCCGTCCCGGTCAATATCAACATTACCGGAATGAGCCCTGAGCAAGTCCGCGATAATCTATATCGACACCTTGAGCGACATCACCACTGCCACAGCTAAAAAATTAGGAGGTACTTTACAATGAACACACTGCGTTTTTGCGAAAACAACATGCGCGAGAATATGAATGAACTAGTCGAAAAGGCCAAAACTGAATTTACCAATGTCGATATTGCCGTTGAGCCCTGCTTGGGCGAATGCGGTGACTGCGCCGAAAGCTTCATTGCCGTAGCCAACGGGACGCTCCTCACCGCCGATACAACCCACGCCTTATTTGAAAGAATCAAAAACAATATCGGCGAACGAGAAGTAGCAGTTACTAATCGTCGCGACTGACCAGCCGGCCCTTAGTAATAATTTTCTCACCGAATTTGGCCTTTAACTTATCAACCGCTTGATACATTGACTGACGTTTATCAGTTTCCTCACTAAATAGCGACATTTGACCGCAGCCGGCCTGAAGGTTGGTTGCGGTTATTCCTACTAGCCTTATGCCCTCGTTCATCGTGATATGACTCCAGATGGCTTGAGCAGTGGTAAAAATCAGTTCATCAAAATTGGTAGGATCAGTGAGTGTCTTACTGCGGGTAATTGTCCGAAACGAAGCAAACCGGATTTTAACAGTAATCGTCCGAGCCGAATAACAGTACCGCCTAAGCCGCCAGCCTACTTTTTCGGCTAACAGCAGAAGTTCTTCCTCAACTTGTGCAACACTGACTAAATCGTGCTCAAATGTCGTTTCTTTGCCAATTGACTTTGGTTCATGCTGGGCGATTACCGGGCGGTCATCAATTCCGCACGCCAACCTTTGCAGATCTTCGGCAAAATTGCCGCAATACTTTTTTAGCAGCTTCAAATCAGTCTCGGCAAGCTGACCAATTGTATTGATTCCTAGCTTTTGCAGACTATCAGCGGTTGTCTTACCAACGCCCCACAATCTGCTTACTGGCAGCTTGGCTATCGCCAGCTGCTCCTCACCTGGTCGTATGATTAACAGCCCATCCGGCTTATCCAAGTCTGAAGCCAGCTTAGCCAAAAATTTATTAGGGGCAATTCCTGCCGAGGCCACAATTCCAACCTCAGCTTTTATGCGCGCTTTTATTTGCCGGGCCGTCTCGACAAGATCCGGGAAAAGCCACTCTGTCCCTGTCATATCCAAGAAAGCCTCATCAAGTGATAACGGTTCGATAAACGGCGAAAAGTCAGCCAAAATATTCATAATCTCACGCGAAACAGCTATATACTTATCATAATTTCCTGTTAAAAAGATCCCCTGCGGGCAGCGCCGGCGGGCCTCAACCATGGGCATGGCTGATCGCACTCCGTATTTTCTTGCTTCATACGAAGCGGTTGACACTACGCCGCGACCGCTTAAACCCCCGATGATGACCGGCTTGCTTTGAAGCTCCGGGTTGTCACGCTGTTCTACAGCCGCAAAGAAGGCATCCATATCCACATGAATAATCCACTTTTGCATATTCTTCACCCGAACTTATGTTTTCTTCATAGATTAGTATTTCCCTGCTTGGCCGGTAAGATATCATTATACCGTAGCAGCCGCTTGATTTGAATTTGCGGCAGTTTGATAAAGTGAGACTTGATTCAGATGGAGTTTTAACTCCATCTGAATCCTAGTCGAACCGTATCCAGGGACTTAGCCGCTCTAAGACTCCCTCTTGTAGAAGAAGAAGAGCGGCTTGGTCATCGGATAAATTACGTGTTGAGAGAGGCTGTTCATAATGTTCATCAATCGTACTCAGGCGGGCGAACAACTTGCCGAGAGACTAACAACATTAAATTTAGCTAATCCCTGTCTGCTGGCTGTGCCACGCGGGGGAATCGTCGTGGCCGCACCCATCGCTAAAAAGCTCAATCTAAAAGTTGGCGTATTAATCACTCGAAAAATTGGCCACCCGCTTAACCCCGAGGTCGCCATTGGTGCCGTAATGCCTGATGGCAGCGCCGTATGGAATGAAACTACCACAATGCAATTGGGCCTTGATAAAGCTCAACTTGAAGCACTGATTAGGAATGAATACATGGAAATTAAGCGGCGTCTCACTGCTTATACCGGTATTGAACACCTTCCTGACATCAGAAATAAGACAGTTATCCTAATCGACGACGGAATTGCCACAGGCTATACAATCTTCGCCGCGCTCAAATGGCTTAAAAACTCAAATTCCTCCAAAATCGTTATTGCCGTTCCTGTTGCACCACCAGACGTTACGGCAAACCTAGCTTCCCAAGTAGATGATGTGACTTGCCTTGTGCAACCTCATGATTTCATGTCTGTCGGTCAATATTAACAGAATTTCTCCCAGACTTCTGACCAGGAGGTTGTTCATATATTAGCCGAATTAGGGTAACTAAACCCCCACCTCGTTGCATAGAGTGAACTAGAATGAACCGAGGAGGGACATAAATGTCTAGATACCAAGAATTATGTGCTGAATATCTAGAGGCTTTAACCCGTTTTAATCAATACACCGATGACTGCTGCAGTTTTGCCGAGGAATTTTTCGCCACCTTACAGAATCACTTTGAATGCCCTGCTGATTCAGTCAGATTTTACGCTCCGCAAGAAGAATTAGACACCCTGAAAAATTGTACTCTCCGTAAAGCAATGCTTCACAACTCTGATGGGTTTTATGCCATCTATTTTTCACTGACCCTTAAAGAGACAACGTCTGAGGATACTGTCCTGATTGTCTTGCGAGTCAAAAAACTTGACCACTGCTTCCGGGTTAAAATTGGCATGAACCGTAAAGAATTTGAAATAAGCACTAAAGAAGATCTGCCTGCCATCTTTGACTACATATATGATGGCATAAAAAACTATTATCAAAAAGACGGTTTTATCAAATCGACAGCAAGCCCCATCGGGTTTGCCATCTAACTTACTTTGCTCAGCCTTCAAACTCCGCTTCCAGCAATAAATGGACTTTTCAACGTAGTTTTTTAGCAGGAGAAAGGCGACTAACCGCGAAATATGGCAACGGAGGGAGATTGATGAGTATTAACATGTCCATGTACCATTCAATTGCTTTAGATTTAGCACAGAGAATCATTAATGACGAATTCCCTATAGGAACGAAGATTTCCGGTCGGACACTGTTAGCTAGTCACTACAATGTCTCATCCGAAACCATTCGCAAGGCTGTTGTCCTATTAAAGGATGCCAATGTTGTTACCGTTTCACAAGGCAAGGAAGTTGTTGTGCTATCCATCGAGGAAGCTTATCACTTTATCGAACACCAGAAGAGTATGCAATCGGTTTATTCATTAAGACAAGAGCTTGAACTTTTACTGACCCAAAAACGCGAAACTGACCAGCGGCTTGAGCAAATTTTAAATGAAATCATTGGCTATTCCGACAGACTTAAAAATCTGACCCCTTATAATCCAGTGGAAATTAAAACCCCGGAAATATCGCATGCAGTCGGAAAAACTATTGCCCAGCTGAAACTTTGGCAGCACACAGGGGCAACGATCGTCGCTATTCGCCGTGGGACTGAGATAATCATTTCGCCGGGCCCATTGGCTGTAATCCAGGCCAATGACAGTATTGTCGTTGTCGGCAAAGATGATGTATTACAACAGACAACCAATTTTATTAATCGATCAACCGCTGATGTTGATAAGGATTTAATTACTGATTTAGCGTAGAAAACAAAGCGCCATGCAAAAAAAATCTAAATGCCGTGAGAGTACAGTTTTAGTACTCTCACGGCATTTTCTTGTGCTTGTAAAAATAATTTTCAGTAAATATATATTTACATTTATAGCCTAACAACCTTATAATATAGCTAAGGTTGTTAGTTAACATTTTCATTATACCCCATTTTGGTCATGGCTTCTTGAGGTATAAAATGATAAAATGGAGGTTTTTTATGATTCATTTTGAAGACGTATCAAAAACATATGGCGACTTTCATGCCGTCAATTCCATCAACTTGGAAATTAAGAAAGGTGAGATTGTCGCTCTCATCGGTCCGAGCGGTTCTGGTAAAACAACTACCCTAAAAATGATTAATCGCTTAATTGAACAAAGCCAGGGAACGATTTCTATTAATGGCCAAAACATCTTTACCCAAAACCCTATTGAACTAAGAAGAAATATCGGCTATGTCATCCAGCATGTTGGCCTACTGCCTCATATGACGATTGCTGACAACATTGCTATTGTACCAAAGCTGAAAAAATGGGAAAAAACCGTTTATCTCCAGCGCGTTGATGAACTTCTCGCAATGGTCGGCCTCGACCCCGAAATTTATCGAAATCGCTATCCGGCTGAATTAAGTGGTGGTCAGCAACAACGGATTGGGGTCATTCGAGCTTTAGCAGCCGACCCTCCTATTATCTTAATGGATGAACCCTTCAGCGCACTTGATCCCATCAGCCGCGAACAACTCCAAGACGAAGTAATTCGTTTGCAGCAAAAGCTTAAAAAAACCATTGTCTTTGTTACTCATGACATAGATGAAGCCATTAAAATAGCTGACCGCATCTGTATTATGCGAAATGGTCAGATTGTCCAACTCGGCACACCCGAGCAAATCCTGCGCCACCCTGCTAATGATTTCGTCCGAGAATTTATCGGTGAGCAGCGGATGGGCAAGCTCGAAACTTTGCCTGATCTTAAAGACATCCTAATAAAACCTATTACCGCCCGCCCTAACCGCGGTTTAGCAGAAGGCATCAATGCTATGCGCAAGCATAAGGTTGACTCACTTGTCATCGTGGACCAAAACGAAAAACTAATGGGTATTGTCGGGGTCTGGGAAATTCAGAATCACTTTGACGAGGAGCACCTACTCCTTGAAGATATTATGCGCCGTGATTTCCCTGTCCTGTCGAATACAAACACTTTAAGTGACGCGATCTACCTAATAAGCAAGCATCGCGTGGCCTATCTGCCTGTCGTCAACGCGGATAGAGAGCTCTTAGGGCTTATAACCCGAGCCAGCTTAGTTGATGTTATGGCGAACCAATTTGGCACCAGCCAGCAGCGAAACGGGGGTGTTTCTACAGCATGTTAAAAGAATTACTTGCAATTTGGCAAGATCGCTCTGCTGATATTATAGCTGCCACGGTTCAGCATATTGAATTAACCGCCCTATCTCTTACGCTGGCAATATTGATTGCCATCCCCCTTGGAGTCTTCCTGACTCGCCATAAAAAATGGGCCGAGCCGATCATCGGTGTAACTGCTGTGTTTCAAACCATTCCCAGCCTCGCCCTGCTTGGTTTTATGATCCCGCTATTCGGGATTGGTTTTACGCCTGCAGTGATCGCCCTGACGATCTACGGACTGTTGCCTATTTTACGCAACACCTACACCGGCATCATTGGCGTTAATCCTGCAGCAACTGAAGCAGGCGTCGGTATGGGTATGACATCACATCAAGTCCTTTTTATGGTTGAACTGCCGTTAGCCTTGTCAATTATCATGGCCGGCATCAGAACCGCAACCGTACTATTAGTAGGTGTAGCTACACTAGCCGCACTTATTGGAGCCGGCGGACTCGGCGACCTCATTTTCCGGGGTATCTCAATGGCCAATCAAGAGCTAATCTTAGCAGGGGCCTTACCAGCGGCAATTCTAGCCTTGGTATTTGACTTTGCTTTAAAAAAGATGGAAACCCACGCACAACCCAAAGGAGTAAGTACAAGATGAAAGGGTGGTCATATTGAAAAAAGCTTTTATACTACTTATGATTGTTATCCTCAGCGTTTCATTAATCGGCTGTTCCAGCACAACATCCGATAAATCAAATAAAATTGTTATTGGCGGAAAAAACTTCACGGAACAAGATATCCTTGTCTATATCATGAAAGACTTAATTGAAGCAAAGACTGATCTCAAAGTCGAGGTTAAGCCCTTCCTGGGCGGAACGAACATTGTTGCTCAAGCGCTTGAAGCCGGCGACCTTGATCTTTATGCCGAATATACCGGTACAGGCCTCATGAACATTTTAGGTGAACCTGTGCTTAATGACCCTGAAGCCACTTACGAAAAAGTAAAGAAACTCTATAAAGACAAGAAAAACATCGTTTGGCTTAAGCCCCTCGGCTTTAACAATACCTATACACTATCCATGCGCGCAGACCAAGCGAATCAACTGGGCATTGAAACAATCAGCGATTTAGTGAAACACACACCAAATCTTACACTAGGCGCTACGCACGAATTCTTGGAGCGCGACGATGGTTATAAAGGCATCAAAAAGGTGTATGGCTTCGAATTTCGATCGCCAAAAGGCATGGATCCTGGTTTAACATATGCTGCCTGCCGGGATGGCAAAGTCGATGTCATTGACGCCTTTGCGACTGACGGACGGATCCCAGCCTTTCAGCTTAAAGTGCTGAAAGACGACAAAAATTTCTTCCCACCATATTATGCCGCCCCAATCATCCGCGCAGACACACTTGAAAAACATCCCCAGCTTGCTGATGTTCTAAATATGCTGTCCGGAAAACTTGACGATAAGCAAATGGCAGCACTAAACGCTAAAGTTGATCTTGAAAAGAAAGATGCTAAAGAAGTAGCTCGCGAATGGCTTAAAGCCCAGGGACTCATTTAAAAACAACAAATATGCCGCCAATCAGGCGGCATATTTGTTGTTTTTGGGCATTTTTCATGAATATTTCCGGGAAATACCGTAAATTAGCAAAAAAGTGTACTTTATCAGGTCATTTTCTGGCATAATAGTATATATACTAAGTTTTCGAATCAAAGGAGATCACTATGAACCAAAAACAAAATCTACAAATCATCCCGCTCGGCGGTTTAGGAGAAATCGGCAAAAACATGACTGTTTTTCGCTATGGCGATGACATTATTGTCCTCGACTCTGGCCTTGCCTTTCCCGAGGATGACTTGCTCGGCATCGATTTAGTCATCCCTGACATAACCTATCTTGTCGAGAACAAAGACAAAGTCCGGGCCGTTGTTCTAACCCATGGTCATGAAGACCATATCGGCTCATTGTCTTACCTCTTAAGGCAAATGAACGTTCCCGTTTACGGCTCCAGACTAACCTTAGGCTTAGTTGAAGGCCGCCTCAAAGAAAACAATGTCACCAATTGCAACTTGATTCCTGTAAACGCAGGTGATCAGTTCACAATTGGCAAACTGATGGTTGGCTTTATCCGCGTAAGTCACTCAATCCCCGACGCAATGGCGATCTATATTAAGACCCCGATCGGCACAGTTGTCCATACTGGCGATTTCAAAATTGACCAAACTCCAGTAGACGGCAAGCTGATGGATATTCATAAATTTGCCGAACTTGGTGACCACGGCGTACTTGTACTCCTTTCTGACAGCACAAATGCCATGCGCCCCGGCTTTACAGAATCCGAAAAAACCGTTGGTGTTGCTCTTGACGAAGAATTCCGCGCCGCTAAGGGCCGGATTATCATGGCGACATTTGCCTCTAACGTTCTACGCGTCCAACAGGCCATCAACTCGGCGTTAAAATACGGCCGCAAAGTCGCTGTTCTCGGACGCAGCATGGTAAATGTTGTGTCAATTGCCACAGATCTAGGCTACCTTGAGGTCCCAGAGGGAACGCTCATCGACGCCGAAGAAATCAACCGCTATCCTGCCAACAGACTGCTGATTGTGACAACCGGCAGTCAAGGCGAACCCATGGCCGGCCTTAGCCGAATGGCCACAAGCAATCATCGGACAGTGGCTATTTACCCTGAAGATACTGTGCTCATTTCTGCCAACCCGATTCCTGGTAACGAAAAGTCAGTCGGCAAAACCATTGACAGTCTCCTTCGCCTTGGCGCCCATGTCGTATATGAACGGTCTTCCGGCATCCACGTTTCCGGGCATGCTAGCCGCGAAGAAGTTAAACTTATTCTCAATTTAGTCCGACCTAAATTTTTTATCCCAGTTCATGGAGAATATCGCATGCTCAAGCATCATGGTAAAATTGCCGAAACACTGGGGATTCCTAATGAAAACATTTTCATTGGCGAAAACGGCAATGTTTTTGAATTTACAGCTGAAACCGGTCGCATGGCTGGCAAGGTTGCATCTGGGCGAATATTTGTCGACGGTCTTGGCGTTGGCGATGTTGGCAACATCGTAATCCGCGATCGGCAGCAGCTATCCAAAGAAGGCGTTTTAATTGTTGTCATTACGCTGGACAAACAAAACGGTCATATCTTATCAGGTCCTGATCTAGTGTCAAGAGGCTTTGTCTACATCAGAGAGTCCGAAGCCCTCATGCACGAGGCCCAGAACCGGGTTAGACAAGCCTTAGAAAAGTTTGAGAACGGCAAAGTAACCGATTGGGCAACAATTAAATCGCAAGTTCGTGAGTCCCTTAGCAAATACCTGTACGAAAAAACCGGCCGCCGTCCAATGATTCTGCCGATCATCATGGAAGTTTAATCGAATGAAGTAAGTATATAGCTAAATTTGTAACCTGCAGCCAACCTTTCACAAGAATGGCTGCAGGTTGTATTTATATTAACGAAAAAACATATTGCAAAAAGGTTATTTTAGGATATTAGCGAATAAGTATTAAAAATATAAACATTTAACCACTCTAAATGGACTAACCTACTGGCTTTTTTTTAAAAATGTTAACAGGAGGTGATTTGTCGTACCTCGGTCTATTGGACCACTACTCCTTTAAAGTAACTAAAACATCTTAAAAAGGCCAAGGAGGTTTAGTATGGAAAAATCTGACACAGGCGTAGTCAGAGCAAGCGGGACAACAGTTACTACCAATGTTGCCCCTACCAAACAAAGATATGTTCTCGTATTTATTTTATTAATTACCCTGCTTGTCGCTTATCTTGACCGGGTTAACGTTTCAGTTCTCGCTGCCGACGTTACCTTCCTAAGCGATATGGGCATTAAAGGCCAGCCGATTCAAATGGGCATGCTAATGACATTGTTTCTGATTGCCTACGGCTTCTCTAATGTATTACTTAGTCCGCTCGGGGATATATTAGGCCCGCGCAAGGCAATGTCATTATCAATTGCTTTGTGGGGAGCTTCACTGTTTATCGGCGGTTTTGCCGTATCGTTTTCGACAATGCTGGTAGCCCGAGTCATTCTTGGCTTAGGTGAAGGGATGCATTGGCCCATGCAAAGCAGTTTTGTTAAAAACTGGTTTCCGCCCCATGAGCGCGGCAAAGCAAATGCTGTGTGGCTAATTGGCTTAATGGTAGGCCCGGCCATCGCCATGCCCTTTTTTACTTGGATTATCCAAGACTTTGGCTGGCGGGCAAGCTTTTTCGTGTTAGTTGCCCTAGGGGCAATTCCTTTACTCCTCTTGTGGTTCTATACAACAGATTTTCCGCACCAGCATAAACTTGTTAATAAAGCGGAACGGGATCTTATCGAAGAAGGTCAACGGGCGGAAAAAGAACTTGAGGCCCAAGCCGCCAATACCACACTCTGGGACAACATGAAGGTATTCATTTTTAACTATCGTTTCTGGCTAATCACGATCTTCTATTTCTGTCTTGCTTCGATATTCTGGGGAACCATGGCCTGGCTTCCGTCTTATCTCAAAGTGGCCCGGGGCTTTTCTTGGGTCGCAATGGGCGCTTGGTCTTCACTTCCTTATGTATTAGGTGTTCTCAGCGTTGTGGTCTTTGGCTATGTATCAGATAAAATTGGCCGCCGCGCTCCATTATGTGCAATCTCAATGCTTGGCGCCGCAGCCGGAATTTATTTTGGTGCTCATGCCCCTGATAATACAACGGCAGCCATTCTTGTATCCCTGGGCATTGCATCTATCGGCATAGCACTGCCATCCGTTTGGACGCTGCTGCAGCAGATTGTTCCAGGCAAAGCCATCGGCGCCGGAGCCGGCATGATGAACGGCATCTCAAATGGTGGTTCGGCGTTTGCTCCGGTTCTCATCGGCTTCTTTATTAGTGTAACCGGGAGCTATGTCGGCGGTCTGATGTTTTTAGTCGGACTAGGCTTGCTTGCTGCAGTCTGCATGCTAATCCTGTCAGTACAAAAATATTAATTATTGCCTTTCTAACGAAGCTGTGCTGGAACCTAGTTCCAGCACAGCTTCGTTTTTTACCTTTTACTCTGAATATATAATCGATATAGCCTAAGCCCAAAAGGTTGATTCCATCATAGTATCCACCTCATATATTTTGCGTTAAGTATTTTTCAATATAGTAACCTGCAACAAGACCGACTACTCCTTCAACTAACCCGACCACGATGACCAGCTGATAATTCCATATCGTACCAAATAGCAGGCCGAGCGTAAATCCGATAAAGGCACCGGTATAACGGCTTCTCTGCTGCTTGGGTGGTACTACCTCGAGATTAGCATTAATATCAATCGCATTGTTATAAGCATGCCACATGCTAAAAGCATAAATTGCAGGATAAAATAGAATCCACTGGTAGTTGATCACACTACAAGCGTCCGCAAAATAGCCATTAAAAGCATAATAAATTCCTTGATTAAGATTGGCCATACAGTTAACTCCAACCTCGAGAAGTAGCAGCGTTATTCCCAATATATAATCCTTGTTGTAAAAATGCCCAAGCCCGGGAAGCATCGCCGACCACAACAACGCAATCCATGGTGCTCGATACGAATTGGCCTTTGGCATTATCATTTTTTGCAAAGTAATCACCACAGATATAGTATTATTGATCGCAGTGGTTGGCATACACATAATAAGTTGATAAAGAAAGTGCAATAACAGTCGTAATCACTGAATATGACCAAAATAATAACGTAATACGTTCATTGATGTCCGTAAAGATCAAACTAAATAATGGCGCTATGGATAAGAGCGAGCCTTCCGGCAAATCGTCGGCAGGCTTGCTCTTTCTGGAGCAGGCTACAAAATTCGAACGCACGACTCATAAGCCGCTAGGTTAAGAAGTGGTCTTGATGATAATACTACATATACACTGTACATCTAGGGATTATTAATTATGATTATCGAAAAGGCAATTTTGCTTGTATCCTGGATCGTAGCATCAACTTGCATTTGGTTCTTTGTGCCGCGCGATAAGATACGCAATTTCATTGTAGCGTTTCTATTTAAACAATCGATTACATGGATATCTGGATTATTGGTTGTCGAAATGGGCTTGATACAATATCCCGTTCGAATATTCCAAATTGCAACTACTGCTAGCTTTACGTTTGAGTTCTACGTATATCCAGTTATATGTGCTTTCTTCAATATCTACTATCCAGAAGACTCAACCAATACATATAAGTTTTTCTACTATGCTATTATATGTTCAATTATTACCGTACTGGAGGTAATCTTAGAACAACATACACAGTTAATAAGGTATATACATTGGGAATGGTATTGGACTTGGATTACACTCTTTCTGACCTTCTATCTTTCACGTGTCTATTATCGCTGGCATTTTAAAGTGAACAAAGCTGCATAGTAACATCTCCGTTGTCTCCATACGCCGATCACAAGAAATATTTCATTTTTTTCTTCTTTTTTAAAGGATTATGTATTCTCTATAACAGAATACTCTGTTATAGAGAATACATATGGAGGGGCGATCCATGCACATTATTAGAGTCGTTGCACTTTTTATTTTTTTCTACTTTTTATTTCAGCACCTGTTGCTGCCGAATATTCCCTAAACTTCAGCACCCAATTTGTCGTTGCAATAAAATAGAACCAGCCGTTTAAAGGCTGGTTCTGTTTTATTCATATCATTATTATCCCTTTTTACGACTAGCTATATCTGCAGCCGCGGTAAAGAGTACGTCAGTAGAGGAGTTGAGAGCTGTTTCGGCGGAGTCCTGCAATACACCAATAATAAAACCTACACCAACAACTTGCATCGCGATATCATTATTGATACCGAAGAGGGCACAGGCCATCGGTACAAGAAGCAGCGATCCCCCGGCTACACCAGAAGCACCACAAGCCCCAATAGCAGCCAAAATACTGAGTAGCAAAGCAGTCCAGATATCAACAGAAATACCAAGGGTATGTACCGCCGCAAGGGCAAGTACAGAAATAGTTACCGCTGCGCCGGCCATGTTAACTGTTGCGCCGAGCGGAATAGATACGGAGTACGTATCAGGGTTAAGGCCAAGTTTTTTACAAAGGTTCATGTTCACAGGAATATTAGCAGCGGAGCTGCGCGTAAAAAAAGCGTAAAGACCACTTTCACGGAGGCAAGTAAACACCAACGGATATGGATTGCTACGAATTTTCCAAAATACAATAAGCGGATTGATAATCAAAGCAACAAAAAGCATACAGCCAATTAAAAGTATGAGTAACTTACCATAGCCAATAAGAGCTTCGATGCCATTACGAGAGATAGAGTCCGCTACTAAACCAAAGATACCTAAAGGAGCGAGCTGGATAACCCACCGTACAGCTTGCGATACAGCATCGGAAAAACTCTTAATAACTTCTTTGGTTGTTTCACTGGAATGACGAAGTGCCACACCAAAAACAATACTCCAGGCAAGGATACCAATATAATTACCAGTCATTAATGCGTGTACCGGATTATCGACAACATTCAGAACAAGCGAACGCAAGACTTCAACGATACCATTTGGCGGTGTTATGTCTGACGCACTAGCAACGAGCTTGAGGTCTACTGGATAAAGAAAACTTGCTACAACGGCAATAAAAGCCGCTGAAAAGGTACCCAGAATATATAAAAATATAATAGACTTCATATTTGTATCTACGCCTCTTTTTTGGTTGGAAAGGGCACTCATAATAAGGACTAGCACTAATAGTGGCGCCACAGCTTTTAAAGCACCAACGAATAAGGTACCTAGAAGGGATACCCGGCTAGCAATGTCTGGTGCATATAGCGCAACGATGAGACCAAGAACAAGACCAATTAGTATCTGTTTGACTAAACTAACTTTACTTATCGCAGAAAATAAAGACTTAAACACGCCAAAGACAACTCCTACTTTGTAAATTTACCTCTTTAATGTAATTACAGTAAGATTATATTGATGTTTCATATAAGTACTAAATGATAAAGAGGCACAAAGAATATTATAATACCGTTTATGTATATCGTCAATGGACAAAGATTCTCTTTGTATGTATAGGCCGGATGACGGCAGATTTCTTTGCAATTACTATGTCCAAAAGATGTAGAAATAGCTAAGCCAAATATTAAAACTTAACCGTTCACCTCTACCCTCTTAGGGTATAACTCCCTCTTATCGAAGAAAATCGACTTGTTCACCAGATAAATAATTATGCTATAATTATAAGAGACAAAAGCTATGATTATCTACATATTGTAATGGCGTTCATTATTGCTAAAAAAAATAAGAATTGAAAAGGGTGTTGTTTATGAAGCTTGTTTATTCGGGAAAAACAAAAGATGTATTTGCATTGGAAGATGGGCACTATTTGCTTAAATTTAAAGATGATGTTACCGGCACTGACGGTGTATTTGATCCCGGAGCGAACACTGTGGGGTTAACAATTGAGGGCGTAGGCAAGGCAGGACTTAGACTGACAAAGTTCTTTTTTGAGAAATTAGAGTTGGCAGGAATTCCAACACATTACATTGCCGCTGATCCAGAAGCTGCAACAATGACGGTAAAACCAGCCACTGTTTTTGGGAAAGGCCTTGAAGTTATTTGCCGTTATCGAGCCGTTGGAAGCTTCTTGCGTCGTTATGGAATGTATGCTGCAGAGGCTCAGCCGCTTGATGCTTTCGTTGAAGTCACGTTGAAAGACGATGAACGAGAAGATCCTCCGATTACAAAAGACGCATTGGCGATGTTAGGACTGCTTTCAGAAGAGGAATATGAACAAGTAAAAACCTTGACCAAGCAAATCGGCAATATCGTTAAAGCTGAGTTGGCCAAAAAGAATATCGAGTTATATGACATTAAGTTTGAATTTGGACGCATCGGAGCAGACAAACAAATTGCCCTGATTGATGAAATTTCCGGCGGAAATATGCGGGCCTATAAAGATGGTAAATATATCGAACCCCTAGTTTTGGAAAAACTGATACTGGAAGATTGAGACCGAGAGCGTTAAGAATGCTCGCACTAATAAGCCACTAGACATGAAATAAGCCTTCCGGCCAAACGTCGGAAGGCCTATTTTTTCTGGAACGGACAATTGCCAAGGGGACGGGGTTGTTGACACTTTTATGTTTTAAAAATAACAATCTATTAATACATCGTTCAAACTAAAAGCCAGGGTTATCCTGAAGTGAACTCTAGTTTAGGATAACCCTGGCTTTTAGTTTATGGCTTGGCCACGTTAAAACATCAATGGGCTTTATTGAACGGGAAGCACCAAAGCTACCTCCCTTTACTGCCACTCCTGAGATTGTGTGTCATTGTTCTGATTATTAAAGATACCGCTTTTGCCTTGCCGTTGTCCGTGGGACAACCGCCCACCAAATCTTCGTGCTCCCGAAGATACCGCATATTTACTGTCCGCAGTTAGGCCAAAGCTTTCAGATGCTTGTTTCTGATTCCTTTTCTGTAGACGCTCATTTTTTTCTGCTTGCTCTGGATTATACCAGCCACGTTGTTGCATAGCAGTGAAAAGAGTTCGGGAGTTATCATGAGTATCAGCCTGTAAACGCTCAAAGGTGTTGCTTACCATAGGCGAGGTGGCTTCCAGCACACCGTGCTCATACAGGCTCGATAAATGCTTTTCAGTCATCATCAAATCCAGCAACATATCGCGGTCAGAAAGTCGATTCCTACTTTTTGTTGAAAACCACTTTTGATGATTCATTATCTCTTTCACCTCACTATTGATATTGCGATTCGAACTTGCCTAGCTCTTGTTTAATAATATTAGCATGATGACGTTTATTTTTAGCGATACTAAACATCATATCTTTCAGGTCATGGTCTTCACATTGATCAGCATAAACACTACATTTTGCGATACAAAGATTTTCCATCTGAAGAGCATCTTCTAAGTAAGCCAGTTCTTTTTTGGTAAAATTATTTTGCCGCACCTCAAAGCACCTCCCTCTTTTAACATATGTAATTTGAGTTAATTGAGGGAAAAATATACACTATAAGGAACTAAATCACGAAAGTTTCCATTAAAATTAAGCCCTTCATTTCCTACTCCCATCATAGCTCTACAAGGCAAGGATTCTGGCTGGGTTCTCTATCATTATTTTTCTAATGTCATCGTCAGATACACCACATTTTTTCAGTGCCGGGATAACAAAATTAGTAAGTCGTCCATAGCCTTCACCACCGCCGCGACGGGTGGCCAGTTTGGTAAATACATCATTGCCGATAACTAATTGCCCAGCGTAGCCCTCCCGAATTAGCATCACCATCCCTGATAAAATGTACCAGTCGGGATAATGAGCAATTCCAAGCGGTTCATTATCTGCTTCAAACCCCAGAGGAGTGAAGGAAAGAATAAAGCCCCTTTCAAGCAATTCTTTGTGCAGACTGATGTCAAAAGGCACCTTGCCGGGATTGGTGACAAGTTGTTCAATAGAAAGAGAGCCCATTAACAACTGGACATGACACAAAACTGTCCTTTCGGGAATACATCCGGCACGTAAAAGTGGTTGAATCACATAATGTCGCACTTCGTCCGATGTAACGTCCGGGCCTAAGTGAACCTGCAACGATAAGCCCGTTTCTCTCGATACAGTTGCTGCCGCACACAAATAGGTATTTAGCTGCTTAGTGTACACCTCATAGGCCGCCTTAATATGACCAGGCAAGATTTTTGTCTCACCAACACCGTGAGCAATTTCATGAAGTAAGAATGCAGCAAACTGCTTAAATGTCATTGTACGGTAACAGTCCGGCCAGGTATCCTCTGCATATAGACCCGTAGAAACCACAATATTAACTCCGGTACGCTCGGCTATCCTCCGAATACTAATTAAGTCATTAGGTGAACTCCGAATGCCTGGGGCACTAACCTCTACAATTGAATCGCCGCCACCAGTTTTAAAATCAGCGACTTCGCCGATCATCATCTGTTCATCATCTAGTTTCATGTTGTCCGAAGATAGAACGATGTCATGACGCAAAGCTGAACGATTATCTAGCACCAGCTTGTCGTCTGGCTTTACAGTACAACACCGTGGGACGAAGGATTTTTTTCGGACCCGATTGCGAAACATAGAACAATCAGAAAGAATATGCTCATGCATTGATGTAAAACCCAGCTGTTCTGGTGCGATCGTTCCACACACGGTTATGATCTTTTTTGGCATGTTATCCGTCCTTCCCTTTGGTTTAGGTCAGGTTACTCTTATCATCATATGCTCATCAAAGCAGCGACGAAACGATTTTTTAAGAGATATTATTGGCTGTCAGGGGGGACGGGGTTATATCGCATTTTTTAAGTTACATATCTTCTTTATTGCTACTCTTGCTTCTTCGTCCTAGTTCACTTGGCTTGATCGTTAGTATCTAAGCATTCATCCTACCTTCACACCGATCTCCTTAATCCACTCATCGGTAGAAATCACCTTGGAAAACCTCATAGCTTGTGTTACAAGAATCGCCTTGTGAAGTTCTTCTGCCGTTATTTTTCCAGCATTATTTGATACATCCAACGTACCCGTAGCATCTGACAAAAATTCCACTGTGAATCCAAGATGAAACGCCTGTCTTGCAGTCGTATCGCAGCACATCTGCGTCATATATCCACTTATGACAACTGTATCTATACCCATGAATCGTAAAAGATCCTCAAGATCGGTATCTGTAAAGCTTCCGGGTAATTTCTTATCGATAATTTGCACATATTCTTTTTTTAAAAGCTCTTCCCGAATTTTCCATTCCCTACTGCCTTTTACAAAAGCAGCAGCATCTTTTTGTGTTGCTTCATGTCTGATAGGGATTACTGGAATTTTACTTTGATTAGCCGCATCTACAGCTTTAAGAATTCTATTAAAACTTCCTTTGGGATACGTAACCGGCATTCTCCCTGTAAAGTATTCATTTTGCACGTCAATTACTAGTAACGCTCTTTTCACTCTCAATCCCTCCAAAATTTCTACCAATTTGATTCCATATTTTGTATTTTTAAAATCCTTTGTTATAATAATTATACAGACAGATATAATTGTGCCGCGAAAGTATTGAATGATTTACGGTTTTTCCAAGAAAGGATTTAATGAAAAATGCTTGATAATACTGATTTGAAAATTTTAAAACTATTAAAAGTAAACTGCAAAATGCAACTTAGAGATATCGGTGAAGTAGTTCATCTAACCGGGCAGGCAGTTTCGAATCGGATTTCAAGAATGGAAGATTTAGGGGTGATAAAAGGTTACTCTGTTTTGCTCGATGATAACCTGCTTGGGAAAACTATAACAGCATACATAACCATATTCATGAAAACAACCAATCATCGAGCCTTTCATGTATTCTTAAATGATAATGAATCGGTGGTAGAAGCTAGTCGGATCAGCGGAGAAGGATGTTACTTGCTGAAAATCCAGGTTAATTCTCAAGAGGATTTGAATTGTTTTTTAGATTCTGTTTTGGAATATGGTAATTATCGGGCAAATATTTCTATCGGAAAGATCAAATAGCAGCAACACTTTGGATACTCAGTTTACTGCCACTAGAGCCGCTTGAATCTCCTTTTCACAGCATCAGAAGTTCCTCGGCTACCATTTGTCTCCAAAATTCGCTTAGCCAACCTGCCACCAATTTTGCCTAACGCCCAGGCAGCATATCCCCTCACTAATCTTCAGAATCATTCATGGCGGTCTACAAATCGGGAACAAATTCCAGGCATTAGGTGCAGGTGTCGAAGGGCGAATCGAGAGATTATGCTTCTCTTGAATGTTCTTGACATATTCTCACCCTTATCTTATTTATTAGTTAATTTGTTGTCAACAACCCCGTCCCCTTGACACTCTTTCGTAGTGTTGTAAAAACATGCTTTCCAAATGCCAGAATTGTAGCAGATAAATTTCATGTTTGTCGCTTAGCTAATTGGGCATTAGAGTCTGTTCGTAAAGAAGTTCAAAAAGAATTTTCAGATTATAGAAGAAAGTATTTTAAAAGGAGTCGCTTTTTACTGTTACGTCGATACAAGAATTTAAAAACATCTGAACAAATGAAACAATTAACAGTGATGCTACAAGTATCAGAAAAACTAAAGCATGCCTATCGACTAAAAGAAACCTTTTATGAAGTACTCAATAGCAATGATAGCAATGAATATGTTCAACGATTTAAGCAATGGCAAAATGATGTTATACAATGTGCTATACCTCAATTCAACCGATTTCTGAACACTGTTATGGAGTGGAAAAATGAAATCCTTGCTGCTATTGCTACCGGTTATTCTAACGGTTATATTGAAGGTTGTAACAACCGCACCAAGGTTTTAAAAAGAACTTGTTATGGACTAAGAAATTTTGAGAGAATGAGAAATCGCATTCTTTATATGGCTAACTCTAAATAAAGAAAACAGCGAGTTTTTACCCTCGCTGTCTCGTTTACTTTCTGCTCTTACCCAAATCGTTGACATAGAGCCGTGGGAGTTGCCGTAACTGTGTTGGGGTTACAGGATCGGATGGCGCGGTGTGGAGGACGGTGTGCCGGAAAGCGTATCAGCTTTTATGAAGACGATTTTGGCTAAGTTTGGAACGGAACCCTTGGAGAATTCAATTAATACTCCACTCCCTGTGCCTTTTACAAGGTAATTTTGCCTTGCGTAAAGTCTTATTGTGCTGAAGCCGGACTTTGAATAGGTGTTGATTCTATACGTTACCTTGTTAATATCCGCATGCAATTGCATATCCGATACACACCCAGTACCGCAGACCACATAACGGTCCCAATACTCAATTGTATATTCAGGTCCGCGGTCTTTATCTTCGCCTACAAGTGTAACCTTAAATGGTTTATCAGGCTTTTTTTCTGATAGAGTAAGCCAGTAATTATATCCCTTATCAGGGTATACCCATCTGTCACCGACTTTCATATAGTATTCGCCGGATTTCATAACGGTGGCCTTGGCATTTGCAGGTGTTGACGACGATGGTGCCGATTTATCTTTTTCCAGAGCAGTTACTTTAGAGTTGACAGAAAAATCACCCATGTTTATTTTAACAGTGGAATTGCCGGAAGGAACCGCATATTCTCCGCCCGGATACATCCTCTGACCTCTGACTGAAATGTTGAGACAGTCGCCAGTGAGTACCTCTGAAGTTCCGTCCTTATAGTTAGCCTTAACGGAGTAGTCACCTGTGACGAAGGTCGAGCTACCCGGATCAGGTTCGTCAGTCACTTCAACGGAAGAAACAAACGGCGTAACTGTAAACGGAATGACAATGCTCTTGTTCCCAACGACTACCCACAGGTCTTTCTCCCCCGGTACCCAGAAGCGATAGCCCTTCGTGATTTGCGAACCGTTCTCTTTATATTTCATTCCGCGTGATCCGGCATAATAGGTAAGGTCATCCCAGTCTAAATTTTGATAGGCGAGTTCTCCGTCATTGCGGCCGATACCGGCACGGACTATAATGGACGTCGGGTCAAACGCATCTGCTCCTTGGCGGTAGGTAGTCTGAGACATGGACGAGGCGAGGGTAAACTCGCGAATGTTTTTCCAGTTAACATCCGGCAATACATTAATCTTCATAGAACAAACGGCGGTTTTCGATGATGGAAATTTAACCCCGGCTTTAGCCGCAACATTTTTCCATCTGTTATATTCCGAATCGGTCATTTCACATTGTAAGGTCAAGGTGTAAGACCCTACCTGGGTAAATTTGTACCCTTCTTGCAGTGGCATACCGTTTAGCCACCATTTAGGGTTGTGCCCGAAGTGAGCTTCGTTTGCACCGCTATAGAAGTACCCAATTGTAGCCCTGATGTTTTCGAACCTTTCACCAACTTTAAAGGTATCTGCGGGGGTACCGGAAAACCCTTTGCTTGAAACGATTTTGTATTTGCCGGTTAGTGAATTGAACACACAAGGCGATTTCGCCGCCAGCGCCGCCGGCAGCATGGTCAGCAGCATGCACAAGGTTAGCAGGCTGCTTATAAGTTGCTTTTTCATGGATTTGTTCCCTCCAATACTAGATAGCAAATACAGCAATTCTATAGCTATATTTTATAGTACAATCTTACGACTGTTAATTCACCATATGAAAAATGCAGATTTTTTGGTGAAATTAGCGAAATAAACCTCTTTTACAGCAAACGGTCCGCAAATCGGTCCGCAAGTTTGCATAAAATAGAAAACAACCTCCAGGCAATTGCCTGGAGGCCTTGATTTTACTGGAGCGGGCAACGAGATTCGAACTCGCGACCCACGGCTTGGGAAAACAATTTTGCTTTGTTTTAGAGTATTTTAACGTTTTCCTGATACTACACAATCCTTGTATCTGCAAGGATTCTAGCATAAAACTATTATCTTGTGTCTATCTAGTTATTTTAAGCTTTTTGCAGTATTAGGCAACAAATTGGGCAACATAAAAATCAAAAATAAGTTATTTTAGATACAGAACCGTCCCCGTGTATTTGGATTAAATTTTTAAAAAATGCTTATTCGAGCATCTATATACACTTTATCTTGTCTCATTGGATCCCTTATATATTATCTACTCATCCTATTAGCAATTCCTGCAATCTGACCTTCATCCAACCGCTCCACTGACCAGCCACGTGCAAATTTAGCAGTCTCTGATCTCGGTAGCTGCTCAAAACTCAAATCTCTTATTCGTATTCTCGCAGGCATGGCAGCTCCTTCCCCAACAAAAATGGCCTCTTGCTGAGCTAGGTTTGGTAGTATCTTAGTCATTCCAGATAAACCATCGGGCAAAAATCTAGAAACATGCTGTTGATCTGCAGCATTTGTCAATCGCAAAACCAACCAAGTTCCACATTGAGATATTACAGTACTTTCAACGTCTGCTGGCCTCTGACTCACTAACATTAGCCCAATCCCGTACTTTCTTCCCTCACGAGCAATACGTCTAATAGATGATTGAGCAGCAGAATACTCTGCCTCTCCCCTATCAGGAACATAACGATGGGCTTCCTCACATACAAGGAGTACCGGATCATGTTTTCGTTCATCTTCAGTCTGATATACCTTATATTGAAATAAAAGTCTCGCCAACATTGCTGACAATGGACCTGCAACCTCATTTGGTAAACCAGAGATATCTAAAATTCGAAGATCACGTTCAGTTTCATTCTCCAGAGTAATCTTTCCAACCAACTGTCCAATGATCTCTCCCAAAGAGGCATTATTATCAGGCCACTCATTCATTAGAAAGCGAATACGCGGATCGCGACGTAACACTGACAATTTGTCCAATATAGATTTAAAACTCTTAGCAAAATCACTAGCTGCTATCCTTTCCAACCTAGCATTTTGATTTCGTGCCGCCTGTAAATACATGATATGATTATAAAACTCAGACAAACTAAATGGCCGTGGCTTATCACGATCAAACTGAAGTAATTGCTCCTCTGTAACACCTTCTTTAGGCCGAGGTTCATCAATTTCCTTTCCATCTGTTGGCGTGGCTCCGCCGTAAGATGTTGGTGATGGATTAATCAAACCTTCTGCCACCATCCGAGCATATGTGATCGCTTTATATACGATATTATTTTGAGATGTGGCCTCTTGTTCTGTTTTGCCGATTATGAGCGTCCGAAACTCATCAGCAGACATTAGCCAATATGGCAGAGTAATGGGGGTCCCCTCGGATTCCTCTATGCCTAAAGGGTTATATGCACGATAAACTATTGCTCGATCACCAAATGCATTCCCATACTCACCATGTGGATCGATAATAACAATTCTAGGATGACAAAATACACCATACTTGGGGTTATGTTCAAGCAAGCTATGCAATACTGCAGCAACTGCGCCAGATTTCCCCGAACCTGTCGATCCTAATATTGCACAATGCATTCCAAACATCTTATCAATATTAGCACTACACAATGAATTATCTGCCCCAACATACTCTGCAAAGGGAACTAGAGGATTATATCCATCAGAATATTGCTCGCCTTCGGCTGCAGTATATAAGCTGACAGCCTCTTGCCTAGTCAGCAAAAATACACCCTGCCTTGGTAATGGATAGGTAGTAATCCCCCGATTGAATTTCAGTTTCGCTTCTGCTATATTCCAAGCCCCTTCAGCAAAAAGTTCCACTTCCATTATTCGCTGATCTGCTTCTGGCGGTATAGGTCTCATCGAATCAACTATCTCCTCTGATCGCATTCGCAGCAAGGTTACAAACCCGAAAACTAGTCTTCGACCGAAATGGATTTTCACCATACTACCTATTTGGCCTATCGGATACACTCGACCTTCATAGGTCCGAGTTAACTCTGTTACATCACCTGAGAGTTCGACACGAATATTGGTCCCAGAGATTTCTACAATGTGGCCAATCTTAAGATCATTAACAAGCTCAAATTGACTCATTATATGGAAGCCTCCGTTCCGTTGGATAAAATGCTGGTTACACCCTCGAACTTCCACCAATCTTGTGATTTCCTCTCTGCAAGCGATTGCATAGGCTGTTGATCTCCACAGTAAATCCCACTGCCTGTAATGACATATAAGCGTTTATACCATGGCAACCTTCTCCAGTGTTCTAATATCGTATTTATTTTAGGTACAAAAGCTAGTATTGTTGTCTTGTTCTCTGGTCTTCTTAAAGCCAATTCAATTTCTTGATTAATATGCTCGTCACCAAAACTGTATCCGCAAATTGCAAGAACATTTTCTGTATCTGAGCTTAATGTCCGACGAAACAAATCAAATTGCGCGGCAAATGGATCTCTTTGAGTGGCTAAGTATTTTGTTGCTTGAGGATAAATAAGTACTCGCGATGTTTTTTCAGGATATAAGTCGCCTTCTCTCACACGCCATATGTGATCATCTTCGCCAAGATGCCAGTCAATAGAACCATGGAGTTTTATAACATGAGCGCGAAATCCTCTCTCTGGTTCTTTGTCTCCATAACGATAGCTTCTATAGGCAACGGCCCCGCCAGAAAACCCATCCCAATACGGAAAGCACCCCAATGATAAAGCATCTTCCAAAAGAGTATCATAATTTGTTGTGAAAAAATTAATGGCATGTCTTCTCTCTGCAATGCCAGCTTGGCCTCGATTGAAAATGGCATTTATAAATGCGCTATGGCCATTGATCTTGACAATAGGATCTTCCCGACTCCCAATCTGTTCAGGATTATCTCCGAATTGCGGTATATATCCCCACCGAATTGTTTCAGCTATCCATCTAAGAATTTTGGAATGTGCTTCAGACAATGAATCAATATCTAAAATAATATCATCTGCTATTTTTATTCGTTTATCTTTTGATCGTTCGGCAATTGTAGCATAATCTCCAAGTTGGCTAAGTATGTGCTCAATATGACAATCCTCTGGAAGCTGTGATTTAATCGCATCTAGTATCTTTAATGTTAGACTAGAGGCATCTTCTCTAGCCTTTGTGAAAATTCGGAGTGTCAACGCCCCCATCAAAGGTATCCCTGCATCCACGCTAATGCCCGCTCCAAATAACCAAGATAGCTTATTTGAAGCTAGCAGTTCATCGACTTGCTTAAGACAGTCATTGTACACGTATTCCACTCTAATACCTCCTAATATTTAATCAATCCGATTAAACAGCTTTTTCAACACTACTTCAGCTCCAACTTTCCGATAGGTACCTTTTCATAGGCATACGACCAGTATTATTAAGATCCCTAGCGAACCGTAAGCAAATAACATCTATTAAGGCGTATAATACAAAGATAGCCATAAATGCTTATAAAAGCATATTATGGCTATCTTCTCTTCCAGCGCACTACATCCTGCTAATTTTTACATCATCTTACATTTTATGCTAAATTTAATTTCAATAATCTCCACATAATACTCAATCCTAATAAAGCCCATAAGTTCACTTTTCATCATTGCCCTTTTTACTATAAAAAATTGTGTTTAAAGCCTCAACCGCTTCATCCTGCATATCCGGTAATACATGACTATAAACATCCAAAGTCATCCCGATATTGGAATGACCCAACCTCTCCCGAATTATCTTCCGATTAACCCCCTGCCTTAAAAGCAATATCGCATACGTATGACGTAACCCATGAAAAGTAAAACTCTCATCTATACCTACCGGCTTTAATAAAGGCTTAAAATATCGACTAACAAAGTTACCCGTGTCCAATGGATTGCCAAAAGCATTACAAAAACCAAATCATTATCGACATTTTTATTACATAGCATCTTGGCTTACTGCTCATTCTCCTTGAGCACTTCAATGTCCTCCGGCATAAGCAAGATCCTTCTCTTACTCGATTTGGTTTTTGGATTCTGGAGAATGTAGCCTCGCCCAACAACATAAGCTAATGATCGCTTAACATATATACTGGCGTCATTAAAATTGATATCGTCCCCTTGATGCCTCTCCTTTCACGCCAGATGAAAGCTTGTGTCATGATACAAAAAAAGCCTTCCGATAAAATCGCCGGAAGGCTTGATTTCTCTGGAGCGGGCAACGAGATCCGAACTCGCGACCCACGGCTTGGAGTTGTGTAATCTTGCGACCTACCAACCCTTATTAATCCTAGGTTTCTTCTTCTCATTTTTATTTAGCAAGCTACCTAATGCTAATTATAGTGAGTTGCCTGAAAAACATCCAGTGCAACTAATGAAGAACGGTTTTGAGACCACGCCACCGATGCCCGAACGCCCCTTTAGTCCTTATTTTATAAGGATTTAATAGTTTAATAGAAGATATTTCCCCGTTTAATATTCACGCTCATCCCCCAAAATTACCCACGGCTTGACAATATAAGTTTAGTAATAGGATGAAAAGGGGAAAGCCATGAGGCTACTTTGATTTTCGGGAATGCCGTCTCTTCATTAACTTATTCCAAATCACCCTAAATCTGCTAACTACGCTTTCCTCTAACCCTAATTTTTCAATTAAAATCTTACGGTCTATTTCATCCAAAATTGGATTTATATCACCATTATTTCTAATGGTAATGTCAAGTTTTTGGATTAAGTACTCAGTAACGGAATCATCTAAATCACCTAAGTCAGGTAATACTACTTTTTCCACTTCGCCTGGTAGTATTTCTAAGACTCCACCGCCATAACTTCTTCCTTCTAGCTCGGTAAATGCAAAACTAATACTGTTGTAATACGAAAGCAATACCTTTTTTGGGTCTACACCTTCCTTAAATTTAATTCTGTGCATAGTATCCGTACTAACAGCATTTATAGCGTTTAATACAAACTTAGGAAAGGTATTGTTACGCCGTAGAAAAAATGCATCAGGAGCCCAGATAGACGGAACCCTATACCATCTATTTCTGATACTACATTTATAGCCTTTATTGACCTCCGTTTGCTCACCATACAAAATGTAATCCTTACTTCCCTTGGGGTATTCCTCAAATGGAATGTCAGGGAAGTTAAGCAATTGGGCTCCTACACCCTTTTCAACATTTTTACGCCAATCATCATGTGTAAAAAAAATGCCACTAGCTTGAGCACTTCTTCCAATAAGGGGAATAACCACATCGTGCAAATCGAATTTATCAACCGTCTCTTGTTTTACGGAAAAGTATTTATTATCACCAGTAGTTATTCCAATATCTACTTGAGCAATTTCTCCAAATGTACGGAAATGGGGGGTTGCTTTGATATCATTGACTAAATTAATCTCTTCGTTAGTCAGAAAGTACTTTGTCCACTTATCTGAGGTATGGTCAACAGACTTATATTCAACAGGTAGCTTCCCAAAGTCACTATCCAAGCTCTCTAAATCTGCAAATTCAAGTACACTTATTCTATTCTCTGCGACTTCTTGGCACTCGGATAAGTTTTCCCCGAGTAGGATCACGACTTCCTGCTGTACCTCTTTAAAAACTAGCTCCCTAAAGGTAACAACGGTAATTTTAGACAGATTGTTTACTAAAAATAATCTTAAATCTTCTGCATAAGCTACCTGTAAAAGCTCGGCAGGAATAACCAATCCAATCTTCCCTTTTTTGCTTAACATTTGAACACACGCTACAACAAATGAAACCCACGCATTTATTAATTTATTGGATTTCATCCCATTGGCTACAAGAATTTTAGATTGGGCTTCCCTTTGTTCATTTGTTAGATATTGATATCTAATGTAAGGTGGATTACCTACAATAATATCAAATTGCTTGTTTTTTAAACTACTCTCATATACTGAAAAAAAATCATTGTTTAATACTGAAAAATTCGTCCTATGCTCAATGCTCGCAACTGATTTCTTGGCTTCTTCTTCATCTAGTTCAACACCGAGACAATTAACATCCTGCGAAGTGTATTCCGCAAGACTTTGTAAGAACACACCATCTCCACAACTAGGTTCTAGAACATTCGTCCGATGGTGGTCATCAGCAAGTGCCCATTTTACAATGAAATCCGCTAATTTTTTTGGTGTATAATAACTGCCTCGTAACTTCTGTTCACTATTGTCTTTTTTAAGTTTCAAATTTAATCATCCTTATTTTTTTAGCACGTCTAGTAATGCATCTATTTTGTATAATTCCGTGACTGCATGTTCTATATCACCTATTAGCTGCTTCTTCTCTGATTGCAAAGCATTTCTTTTCTTTATATCGCTTTTAGTTAAATGCAAGGTCTGATTTATATTATATATTCGCTTACTAAAAGTGACAATGTTATTGTATAGACTTACTTCAAGAGGTTTATTAAAGTTAATTTTTTTAATGGGTATTCTTTCTAAAACGTAAGTTCCTCTGGAATAAAAGCCACCTTCAAAATCACTCCCAATAATTGAGCAGAGCCATTCTATAGATGGATGACTTAAAATCGCTTGTAAATATTCTAATTTATATGGGCTACCTTCTTTCTCAGAAATAGCACAGTTTCCTGCCGTACCACCTGAAGCAACCAAAATATCATTTTCATAGTCCAATAAATACATTGGCTGTTTTGATAGGATACCAACAATCAGTTTTGGATTATTAGTAAAGCTTTTTAATGCTTGTATTCTACCATAATGATACCAAGTTTCGGGAGTTGCATGAGGCACATCCCGATTTTTTAATCTATCATAATTAGCTAAAAGGTAGTTCCACGTATTCGGAAATCTAGTTTGCATTTCTGTGGGAGGATACAATTTCCCGTTTGCATCATACGGGAATATTATCCATTTATTGAAGTAGGTATAATCATAACTGCTCATTTTTTTCTCTGATTGTTTAATTGATTTGAAGAAAGGTCTGAGAATATCCTTCTCTATTATAAATTCTTGCTTCATTCGGTCTATGGTATAACAGTTTTCTTTTTCCTTGATAACCTCATCCATACTAAACCAAAACACAGGATAAGGACGTTCTGCACTAGTTTGAATTCCATTAAATACTTCTGCAATTTTTCCTAATAAGACAGCATCACTAAAAAGTGCATCTAGTAGTGCTACTTGCTTAGGATGAGTTACAAGCATCCATGGGTTTTCTCCTATTACATTACTACTAAGTGTAACGGTTTTCCTTCTATGAGATTTATCTTGATTTGCCCACCATTTCTGTAGGTCTTCAACCTCTTCATAATTAAATTGCTTTTGACTTTGAATTTTAACGGTCAAGATAGAACTATATACTGTCTTATGCTTCTCCTTGAATAATTGGCTAGATTCAAAATCAATAAATTCACTTACATAACTATTTGTAGTAAGTAACTGTCTTAAATTTTTTCCTGAAGCAATTTTGGAAAATTTATTAGGCACAATAAAACATAGCGTTCCAAAGAGCCGAAGCTTATTTACAGCTCGTTCAATAAATAAATAGTATTTATCAAATTGCTTATAGGCGGATTGATATCTTTTGTAAATAGCAAATTCTTCTTCTGGTAAAATGTTAATCATACCTTCGGTTGTTACATATGGGGGATTACCTATTATCACATCAAAGTCTGAAACTCCATTATTAAAACCCCAAGCAAACGGAGCAATTTTAACTCGTTCTTCGCAACTTAAATGCAATTTTCTAACAGCCTGCATATCAACCAAAGTGTTTCCTTGCTTTATGTTTTCATCAAGGTAAGGAAGCAGGCGTATTTTTAACTCTAGACTAGGAGTTGTTTCATTTTCAAGAAGCTTTAATAATAAACCGAATTTGGCAATTTCAACGGCATTTGGGTCAATATCAATACCATATATACAAGAAAGCAATATATGGCACTTATCCTCAAAAGGGAGATTCTTAGTTCCGTATTCACCCTCAATCAAGTAGGTTGGTTCATTTTTACTATACCAGCTTGTTACATGCTGAATTAAAAAGTCGAAAACTTCAAGTAAAAAGACTCCCGACCCACAAGCAATATCGGCAATTTTTAATTCTAAAATTTCTTCAGGTAGTTTATTTCGGCAAAGAGGTTCTAATGTTCTTCTAACCATATACTTAACGATTTCAGATGGCGTTGTTACTATGTCACGATTAACACTTTCTTCTTTAGGAGCTAATATTATATTATTATCTTCCAAAACCATTCTCTCAGAAAGAAACACCTCATATATTTCGCCCAACAAATTCGAATCTATGACATTAAACGCATACGGACTTTTGGGCATATATAAGCTTTCGATAATATCCATAATGATTGCATTATTTAAATCAAAAACAATATACTCCCTACTAAACAAGCCTGAATTATACTTTTTATCAGCTTCAACAAAAACTTTGCTAAGCTCATCCTTTACAATAGTTGGGTTCTTAAGAGTCTCATTCAGTTTATGATATAAAGGAAGATTTCTATCTTCACAAACTCGCAAAAAAATCATTTGATTTATAAATGCTTGTGTCAAATCATTCACTAAATCGAGTGTATAGTCTGAGTGTTTCTTATATATATAATTAGCTAATTGTACCCTCCATTGTTTTATTTGCTCCAGAAAGTACTTATCTATAGAATGTTTCGGACCTTCCTTTAATATTGTCTTGAGTTTATCTTCAAATAATCCACTATATACTGTATCACGAGAAATATAGGAACTTATTTCATCCCACTTTTCTACATACTCGGTATAGTGATACCTTTTTAACAATGCCGTGTTTACTGTATCCTTTTCAGATGGTGGTACAGTGGCATCATATATTGCTAAGTGTTCGAAGTTAGTTAACACAACTATTTGATGCTTTGCAGACCACCCATATCTTCTTGCCTGAAAGGCGGGCTTTGGGTCGATTTCAATGCTAACTATAGGTTTTTTAGCCTCAACAAAGAACTTTCTAACTCCGCTTAGAGTAAATGCGTAATCTGGGCGAGTGCTATCTTCATTCATATTAACTTCAAAAATAACCTCTTTTAAATTTGGGCTTACCCCTTTTACATTCTTCACATCCCAGCCAAGTAACTCAAATAAACAATCAATATATTCAAGTCTTGTAGTTAGCTCATTAAGTGGAGATAGGCTGCTCTTGTAAATTGATAATGAAGAAGCAAACTTACTGACTAACTTCTGAACGGCTGAAGCCATATATCTTCGACCTACCTTTTTTTATAAAATTAACCAATTTTTTGCCCGTAATTTTTCGGTACTTTTCATATTCCGCACCACAAAGTGCTATTTTATTACTGCATCTACATAAAGAAACATTTAATTTCCTCAACTACAGAATTGTACTCAATTTTTAGGCTATATCATCGTCCCCTAATAATTTAGGTATGATTGCGCTCTGTCAACATTCATACTTCTTGTCCCATGCCTTGGACAGTTTTTATTAATGTCTGATATTAGAATAACAAAGAAAATGGCAATATCCCCTTTCTATGGGTTATTGCCGTTTTCTCCAAAGTACATGTACTATCCTGCTAAAATTTGTATATTATTAAGCCTATGCCGCCATACGTAATATGATAACTCTCCCTGCTATATCCTAGATTTACAATAATTTTAAGTCTCTATGAATCTACCATTCAGTACTGCCGATGCATCATTTAATGCACCTGGTAAGAGATGAGCATATGTTGACAATGTAATTTCAGGATTCGCATGCCCCAGCATGTTCTGAATACGTTTAATATCAACACCAAAACTAAGTAGTAAAGAAGCGAATGTATGCCTCATATCGTGCACCCTGAATGACTCAGGTAAACCGGCCTTTTTTAATAGTCTCTTGAATGTTCTTGAAAAGGACCTTGGATCTACTCGCTGACCATTTTCTTGCTGAAAAACTAAACCGCTATCTTTGTAATACGTCTCAGGGTCAACTTTAATATGGAATTTTTCAGAGTGGTCTTTTGCCTTCTCTATAGCAGCAACTGCTTCTGCCTCTTGCCGTGATTTGTGTTTTCGCAACTCAGAGCACAGGTCTTCTGGTAATGGTACCATCCGATTACTTTCCTCTGTTTTTGGAGTTTCAAATACCGGCCCTTGCTCATTTGTCGTGACTAGTGATCGTCTAACTATTGCAATTCGCTTATCTAGATCTATATCATCCCACATTAAAGCCAGAAGCTCCCCACGTCTAAGCCCGGTCATAAAACCAGTCATCAAGGCAGCATATAATCGATGTCCTTCAGCAGCTTTTAAGAAAATTCTAACCTGTTCTTCCGTCAATGCATTCACATTAGCCTTGCGCGATTTTAGAGAAGGAGGTTCCGTGTTTTTGATAGGATTCTCCTTAATCTTTTTAAGTACAAAAGCCTTTTCCAGTGACTTAGAAAGAGTATTATGAACATGTCTAATACTTTGGGCCGACAATCCGCTACCATTTTTTTTGCCACTTGCCGCCAGTTTGGCGTACAGACCCTGAATATCCTCGGTATCAAGTCTTTTAAGAATGATATCACCGATATATGGTTTGATGTGTAGCTTAATTGCCATCGCTTGCCTCTCGGCAGATTTAGCTTTTAGGTTATTTCCTATATTCTGATACTTTATAAACCATTCATCGAGCCACGCCCCTATCGTAATATTTCCTTCACGCCGCTGCTTAATCACAATCTCCAGATCGCGTTCCATTAACTTCATTTTGTCCCGTGTTTCTTTAGGAGTTTTTCCATAAACCGTAGGCCGAGACCGCTTACGAGTCTTTGGGTCTGTATAAGAAAGTTGTCCTACGTATAGATTTCGTTTTTCATCAAACCAAACATCACGATCGCCACGCCCACGGCGCTGATTTGTTTTTTTAAAATTATTCATACTATGATCGCCTTTCATATTTATAATCAATCAAGAAAGAAGCGCATTCTCCTATATCAACTACCACTTGCAAGCGCCCATTTCAACAAGAAGCTCTCTTTCATTAGCAGTCAAAGAAAGGGAGTCCTTTCTGTCTCGAATGACGTTTATACGCTCTAGAATGGCTCATACGCCGCTTCCATCATCTTGCTAAGGGGTTTCCCTTGTAACTAAACACCCCCAACCCCCTTTTGAGGGGGCTTATCACCCCTGACTAGTACGTGGGCTTTATGATAATTAATTACCTCCCCACAGCAAAACCTCTGGTACTGGTACGCTCCGGAGAATAGCCGGTAGCAGTTAAATAGACCATTGGCCGGTATGGATTTCGCTTGTCGTTACCAATGGGTATGTTTGGCCTGATATGGCAAGCTCGACTATCGTATTCTCCGGGTCAGCGACTTGGCTTAGTCGCTCTTGTAGCTCCTTCACGGTCAAATGGTATCTTAAACGTTTAAAAGCCTGGTCAAATGCCTTGACCGCCGTTTCAAATTCCTTTTGGCACTTAATGTAGCGGTTCCAGTCGTGCCGACTAATCCACTCGTGTTCCCATTCCTCCCATTCCCGCTGCTCGGTTTCTATGTATTCGACTAGCAATGCATCTTCGGTTTCTTCCAGCACTTCAACCTCGTATGTCGTGTCGTTAAAACGAATTAGGGTTCTCATTGATTTACACCCTCCCTGCGTAAATGGCCCCAACTCTTAAAAAGCAGCTCTGTTTTGACATCTTGCCAGTTTTTCCAACGGATTAAAGCTGCCCTAAAACTTACGTTTTCCGAAGATTTCTCTTTTTTAAAAATCCTCCTCCATATCATTTGACCGCCGGTGATTGTGATAAATGGCTTTATTTCCGGTGCTTTCGCACATGTGTTTAAAAATATAATCAATGTCAAATCTTGAAATCCTTTGTTCAAACGGTAAACCCATCAAGCAGTACGATAAATACCGCAATGCGGTTTTGGTTTGGCCTTTATCCATCAACGTAGCAAATCTCCGGGCAACTGGCTTGTAATTGTATTTATCGCGCCCCAGTACCACATCGAGGTCAACTTCTTTTTTGCGCCTTAAAAAGCCAAACATATCAGCACGTTCCTTTAGCATCGTTAAATCCTAGCTCGTAAGCCATTGTAAGGCACTCATAGACCATATCAGCACTAGAATGCTCTAGGCTTGCGACTAAATCAGCGTCCTTGGTTTTAAGACTGATTAACTGCATGAGCTGACCAAATCGCCTGTCTGCATCATCATAAATCGGATTTTTTAGTAATGCTCCATTACCTAGTATTTGGTCAATTCGTTCCTCAACCACAGATTTGTCAATCATGTAAATCCTCTCCTTTGTTTTAGCTGCCGATTCAGCATAACCATTAACTGTACAGTACTCGCGGTCGATACTGACTGTTCCCCGGTTGCCCCGCAGCAGCTTTTTTTGTTGACACGTAAGGCCCGCAAAAAGGGCCTGGAGGCAAGTAGACCGTGGAATAATAGGGGGCAGCCCGTAGGGGGTGCCTGTTATGCCGCGAAAGCTACTTACCGGAAGGCAACTTTGTGGTATAATTCAACATCAAAAAAAGCGTCTGCTACTCCCCGTGCCTAACAGGGTTGGAGGCTTTAGTCTCCATGCCTGCCGCTCCGTAGGATACACGACTTAAGCGAAGCGGCCCGAAAGGGAAAGCGGTGTATCCGTTCTCCGTTGTTTACAGTCCCCCCATGCCGGTCGGTTTTTTGCCGCTGGGTAAGTTCAGGATTGTTTTGGTTTTAACCATAAGAGACTTATATATGTCTTTGAAGTCGTCTTTTTTTAGGCTTTTCCCTCTTTGGAATAGATCCGATATTGAAGGACGTTTTACAGGTACTTTTCCTTCGGTCGCCGCTCTGATCAGGAAATCTTCTGACGTGATTTTTTTTGCAAATACTGCAATTTGCTCGGTAACCTTTTCCCTGTTGTCGGTATAAACTTTGACTTCGTGCCGTGCTCTGGAAATATCAACGTAAAAAGCGTTACGAGAATTGAGGTATTCCTGTTTCGAATCCAGATTGATCAATGCGCGATCAACGGTCATACTCTGTGATTTATAGGTGGTCATCGCGTAGCCGTGATCGATTTTTTTGTATTGGTTTAGGTCAATGGTTACGGCTTTTTCTCCGGACTGAACTGTCATTACATTACCTTCAATCGTTTCGACGATACCGATCTGACCATTCATTATGCCAAGCCAGTTATCATTTTCTAAGAAAATCACCTTATCTTTTTGTACAAATTCCCGTTTTAGGCTCTTCCCTTCTGCGTCCTCGACTTCATACGTTTTTCCGCTGCCGAGTAGCCCCTGATTTTTTAGGTCGGCGCGAATGTCTCTGTTGAGCTTGCACCGGTCTTTGTTCAATGCTGTCAAAACGATTGTTTTCTGCTGTTGTTCTGGTGACAGGGTGGTGTAATCGGCGACGATGGTTTTCATTCGTTCATTGCGCTTGGCAATAACATGTGTATCCTCTTCAATAAGCTCTAACGATTTTGAAAGATCACCTTTAACCGCCTCACGGACGGCTTGTAATAAATTCACATTTTTTTGTCGACGAATTTCATCCATCATGACGGTATTTATCTTCTGCGTTTCAGTGAGGACGGCGAATGCATTCCCCACGCCAATAGGCAGTAGCTGCTGACGGTCGCCGACTAACACTACTTTAGCGCCTTTAATTTTTGCAGCTTCCATTAAGTGGCTCATTGTCTTGTTATCAACCATTGAAGCTTCATCGACAACCCATGCTTCCTTAGTAGCACTGGGCTTTAGCCCCTTTAGATTCCATTCAGTTTTATTCTGCATGTCCTCCCCTTGTTTTCGGTTTCCTGCCTCACGCTCTAGGCGGTTCAACAATCCATGGATAGTACTGCTAGGTATCTTTGCATCAGTCTGTAGTCCTTGGGCCGCCTTACCAGTAAAACACGCGCCTTTGACTTCGTAGCCGTCACTCTCTAACACTTGCCGGGCGTAGTTTAGCATATAAGTTTTGCCAGTACCGGCTAGGCCCTGAATGGCAAGGTACTTGTCTTTGGTCGTGGCAATTGTCAGTATGGCCTCTCGCTGCTGATCGGAAAGAGGATCTTTGCCTAAGGCTTTAGTAAGGGTTTCCCTAGCTTGGGCTGTTTCCATTGCCTTAATTGTGCCTTTACCTCGGGCGACTTCGTGAAAGATTTTCTTTTCAGTTTCGAGGTTCTGCTTGGTGGTGCAGTATATCGTGGGGTCATCGCTGCCCTTGATCCCGCCTAGCCCAATAAGACTTTTTTCAACAGTAGCGGACTTCATCAGCTTTTCATACTCGGTCTCGCTCATACCGCTACCGACACCGGCTGCTAGGACAGCGCGCTTTAGTTCTTTTTCAGTAAAAGCGAACTGTTTCCGGGAAAGCTGTTTAATCGCCTGTTCGAATTCGGCTTTCTGCTGATCTGGGGTGAGGCTGATCGGCGCGTCGGCCTTGACGATAGTTGCGCCGCCCATTTCGTCTAATGTTTCTTTCCATGAATCCATGAGCATATCCATCGATTTATGTTCTTTCGCTTGGCGGGTCATAATTGCTGCTGTGGAAGCAGCTTCTGGGGTATTGGTGCCCCACTCTTTCAACTTCTCGACAATCTCTTGGCGACGGCTACTGAATTGGTTAATAACCTCCTGTTCGATTCCCTTTAGTTCGAAAAAACCTTTTTGCGGGTCGGTGACGGTTATTTCATAGCCTTTATTCATAAGTTCTTGGGCTAGGGCGTTGCGGTATAATTGGCCGTAGAGAATTTTATTCTTGTACAAGTCAGGGTTATCGACGGCGTACCACTTATCGCCAATTTTTGTCTTGTTCAGGATTACGCCATGGGTATGTAGCTGTGGATCGCTATTACGGCTAACGTAATGATCGAATTTGGCGGCTATCATGTTACCGGTCTTAACGTGCTCTGTTACCCCGTCTTTTGTTATGCGCGCGCCGATTTCGCGCTTTTCAATCTGCTCCAACGTTGCCTTAACGGCGGCATTATGGGCTTCTATCATGGCTTGACGAGTCGATTCATCCAGCACCATTGCCACGGAAACACTCTTAGGGGCTGAAAAACAAAGGTCAAATCCTGCTCTTTCTTTGCGCTCATTTATAAGCTTATTAAAATCCTCCGGATTTACGTTTTCAGGTAGGCCAAGCTCCTGTTGGAGGTTTCCTTGCCACTGGTCGTTATTGTCATCAAGACGGGCGTAATACCCGTCTTTTTCGTAATAGGTGCTAGCCTGGTGGGCGCTGACGTTGCTTATAGATAACATGGATTAACCTCCTAAGCCTTAATTTTTTTAGTAGCTAATTTGGGTTGTTGCGGATTAGTTGCTGCGGTTTCCGTTGTCGCTTCGCTTACCGGCGATGGCGCTTCTGGTTTAGGTTTAGGTTTAATTTGTTCAATTTCTTCGAATTCGCGCATAACAAATTCCGGATGGCGTTTCTTGTAATACAATTCAGGCACTTCAATTTTCGACACGCCATATCCAGCGATATTTATAATGGCGTTTCGCACAGGTAGACTTTGAAATTCCGCTGGCATGATTAGCCTTTCGGTCTTTTCCTGCTCGCTAATGCTCTTACGGTCTCCTACTTCATTTGGGCTCATCTGACGGGATTGTGCCTTTTTTATAAGTTGCTGATCACCAACGGCTTTTGACAAAAATTCTGCTGTATCCGGTTCCCGTATTGTAAATATAAGTGTAGTGTTAAAATTATTGTAAAATGATTTTAGATTGGCGCGGCCGTACTTTTCTTCGATTCTCCCTAGATCTTGGTTGGCACAAACCAGACAACCACCCTTTGACCTGCCGACTGTTTCAAGATCGAGGATACTTTCCATTCTGTTCAAGGTTCCTAACTCATCCATGATAAAGAAAATTCTGCGGTTTGGATTATCCGGTAGGCTTAAAACCTCCCTGACCATGATGTCAATGGCCAATGTTAGCAAGGGTTTGAACTCTTTCGAGTATTTGGGGACGTTTAAGAAAAACAGGTTCGGCTGCGGGCCCTCACCTTGGATATAGTTAGTAAAGGAGAAATTACTTTCCATTCCAATCAGTTTTTCAAAAACCTCGACACCGCCTTGCAGGATACTAAGAACGCTGCCTGTTGCGGGCGCGTCTGGCACTTCAATATGTTTTAAAGCCCCCTGATCTTGGTCTGGCAATGTTTTAATCGCTGCTTTTATCTGATTAACTGGCTGCGAAAAGAAACTCACCAACTCAAGATTTGATGTCTTTTTGTTTATCTTCAGGTAGAGCAAACCCGCTTTAAACACAGCTGCAGCACGGGAATACCAATCTTCGTTTTCTGGCTCTGGACTAACGAATAGGCTGTTAGCAATCAAATCTATGTCTGGCTTGTTTTTAATTTCATTGAACAAATTCCAGCCGATTGACCTGGCATCATAGGGGTTGAAAATTATGTCGCCCTTTTGAAATTGTTTGGCTATGAATTCACCTTTGGGATCATAAAAAATACATCGGTCACTAGTTTTTTGTTGGCGCTTTCGAGTGTGAATTTGTGCGGCTAATTGGTTAAGGAGAACGCCTTTCCCACTACCAGATGCTCCGAGAATTAACATGTGTTTTGACTCCATTTCGAATGGAATGATTGTTTCGCCGATTTTTAAAGTGCTTAATGGATTCTTCTTAGCAGCAGCGGCTAATTTTTTATTAAGCGTTTCGATTGGAGTTATTGTTGCGCCGCGAATAACTTTTTTGTCCATTTGGGATTTGGACGTTCCCCAAAACGCGATTAGATATAATACAGAAAACATGTAACTAATAAACGAATAGCCAATCCATTTTTCCAGGTGTTTGTGCTGGTAATAGTAACTGTAGTCTGTTATCTCATCTACAAAATTTTTGTAAATTTCTATCGTCGGTAGCTTCTTCCAACCGTTCGCAAACGGGAGTAGTTCTTTTTCAATTTCCGCTTCCGTACCGATCACTCCGGCGTAACCGGAATGGTATTTTACAAACACCGACCCCGGCATTTGTACATTAGTTCCTGTTATATAAATCTTTTCAGAACCAACGTTATAAACGACAATTCCAATTAACAATATTTGAAAAAGTAAGCCGACGAAAAGCCCCCTTATAATCATTGCGGAATACATTCTTGCATCTGCCCAAAATGACTCGTGCGCTTCGTAACCTCTTGCCATTTTTAATCACCCCTTCCCGAATTTTTCATCAGCATCTACAATTGCTTCGCCATACAAATTCATTATTTTGTCATAGTCTTTTAATTGATCTTCGCCGAGGTTTAACAGCAATTGTGTAACTATTAATTGTGCTTTTTTTAAATGAAGAATATCGGCATTTATACTCTCATAAAATTCTAATTTTGCTGAATCTATTGTTGGAGAAAGTGCAGCGTCGAGGATAAATTCTGACATATTCTTTTGATTGATTTCTGCCAATCTTTTTAGTTGAGTTTTTTGATTTGCAGTAACCCAAATTTGCACTTTTTCAGTCTTGCTAGACAATGGCTTAATCATTTAAAAGCCTCCTTTTTAACTTTTTGTTAGGAGTATGTAGCAGGAGTACACTAGACATTTGTAGTTACAGCGGTTATTTGCTCAATGTACTCCCGTATTTACTCCTGATGCACTCCTAGTAGGAGTATGCCGTCAACTGGCATGATTACTGGGGTTATGGCGATTCCGAAGGATTGCGTTAGGTGTGAATGATTTACCGAAGGTCAGGACGGACGAAGGCCGAACCGACCGAAGGATAAATCATTAGAGAAACTTAGCGTTCTTTGTTTTATCTTTTTTGTAGCATCATTTCACTTATCTTTTGAATTATCTCAATGATTTTTAACAGTTTTAATTTCACTTTTTGTTTAAATCGAATAGTAATTTTTCAAGCTGATTTTGAGTGAATTTCTGTTAATTGATTTGCAATTACTTGTATGTCATAAATATCAAAATCACGGTTAAATAACGCGCATTCTTTTTTTGAACAATAAACCATATCAGTTGAATCACTCATCATCGGACAAATTGAATTTGATAATTTCATTTTTTAAAAATCTCTTTTCGCCATTAATTTTTAAAAAAAATTTTAATCAATTCTTCTTGAATTTTGCTCTACGCTTGCAGCTTTTTTGTAAGAGCTACTGCTCCCGCCGCCGCCGCCAAATATTTTTCCGAGTCCGGCACTAACGCCACGACTAATTGTTCCGGCGATTGCACCACCGGCGAAAACGGCTCCTACTGCAGCACCTACTGCGCTTCCGACTGCACCAGCGCCAAGCGCTGACCCACCTGACATTGCGGCGGATGCCATTGACGGCGCGTGCCAGCACAGAAACGCAATTGCAATTGAACCGCCGAGCAGCTTCATACACTCCAGTTGTGTGGGATTCGTTGGCAACGTCCATGTTTCAATTAATGGAACTGTTGCAGATAGAATAAAAACCAACACTGAAATTTTTATTCCCGTTGCGACGATAACCCCGATCGCCTTGTCGGCTATAAATTTTGTGTGTTTATTAACCCCGAATGGCAATAACACCGGAATGATTGCGCCGAAGACGTAGAACTCAAGGTATGTTAAGAAAATTTGAATTGCGATGATTAAGAACGACAGCCAGACGGCTAAACTGCACGCGAAATAGAAAAAATTCGGAAATAATTTTGCAACTGTCAACTCTCCCGCCGCGGCGGCGATCACTAGCGATACAATCCCGCTTTTTTCTTTTTCATTTGCCGCGAAACTGTAAATATTTTGCATTAATTTATAGCCTATGTCGCTTACATAACTGGGGTCGGTAGCGACGGCTGCGGTGATTCGATTTCCCCCCGCAATCAATCCCACTTCTACGAAACCATCTTGAATTTGCCCAATCAACGTGGTGTATGTGGTGACGAAAAATATAAATAAGCCGATTTTTAATATATTTTGAAACAAGATTCCCAGTGGATTTTGCTCTCCCAATAAGCCCTTTAACTGGCTCAACAGTACTTCGATTGTGGCCAACCCCACCATCAGACTGAGCGCGTACGGAATCAAATTTTTGACACCATCGGCGAAGATTATTTTAAAACTTGCCAGGATTTCTGTTAAAACACCTGTTTCCATTTACAGCACCTCCCCACCAACCGCGATTGAAAACAACACCAGAATTACGCAATATAAAAATTTTTCTCTGCCGCTGAACCATTCCGGCTGGACGCGGTACGCCAGCCACAACGTCGCTGGTAACACGACGTATATCAAGCCCTTGATCGCAAGATTTTGGAGCAGTACGGTTGACCCTAACCAGCCAGAGGCGGCAACGACCGCCCCGGCTACCAGTATATTAAAAGCGACCTTTTTGTTATTTTGTGCTTGGCCATCGATGCGATTTTTTAGAACAATGAACATAATCGCTATCAAAAATCCAAACAAATGAAAACCGTTCATGCTACTCACCACCCGAAGCCGGGGCCTTGCCCCTTGGTGGGTGTCACAGTGCCGCTATACAACTCGGCCGCGACCGCCTCGGCATCGGCGTTCTGTTGTTCGCGTTCTTTTTGATACGCCAATTGAGCCTGATTGTTACTAGCGATCATTTGCTGTAAGATCATCATTTGCTGCGCCTGCATCGCGGCTATCTGGTTTCCGGCTTGAGCTGCGGCCAGCGCGCCTTCGGCATTTTGCGATGCGGCTAGCAGAGCATTGATGCTCTCGGCTGTCGTCGGCATTGTAGACACTGCCCAGCCCTGCGCTCGCATAGCGTCATACGTTGCTTGATCGGTCGCTTGTAGCACCTGCTGCGCCTGGTTAGCGTAATCTTCGCCAACCCCGCCGGTGTTGTAAAGGTTGTCCCAATTTTCTTGAAAATTTTGGTAGTCAAACATCAACCCTTGGATATTCTGTTGCAATGCTGCTAATTCTGTCAAATTTTCTTGGATTGCGGCCATATTCTCGGCGGCACTTGCCCCGTCCATTGCTGACAAATTTTGCATGTCCAATTGGATTTGTTGGTACTGATACATCGCCTGCTTAACAGCCTGGGCGATATTTTCACTGTCCCGAACGGCGTATACTGCGTGAACGGTTGAAGGTTGCCCTGCCGGTATTAGCAGCAGCGCAAGGAGCGCGATAATTAAATAATTTTTCATTTGCAATCCCTCCCATTGATATTTAAGCATGGGTACATTACAGCTCCAGTAAACAGCAATATCGGGGCTGTGGCGTACTTGATAAATGCCCATATCTGGGCCGCTGACAGCCACGCTGTGGCTATCAGCAGTGTCACATTCCTGCTGACCATATACCCGATGAGCACCTGTCTGCGGTGGGTTTGTAGCCAATTGGATAGCCTCTGGTTTGGATTGTTCTGGAGCGCCATGATCATCATGAACGGCAGACCGGGAATAAGGATTGTTAACATAATGTATGCAATGCATGCATTATAGGTCAAATTTTCCATTCTATCTTCCCTCCTTAATCAAATCTTCGTATTCAGGTAAGTCAATATCATCGTCATCAATTGCTTTGTCCGTCCAATCCGCTTTCCATAATTGGAATTTTTCGATAATTTCCGGTAATGCGGATTCCGGCATGTCATTTTTGGCGTGATTGTAGGCCGCAACAAGTGTTGGATGGGCTCCGAATAAAAGTTCGGCCTCTAACTGCTCTATTTTTTTAATTAACATAAATATACTCCTCCCCTGGGCTGGGGCCTTATCGCCCCTGCGCCCCTACCCAAATTTCGCTCGTTCCTTCCAGAATTCCGATTTTAAGAGCTTGTTCCGAAACTCTGGATCATCTACGCCTGCTGCAGCGGCCTGATCTCCAGCCGCAATCTGTTCCAGTGCATGTCTGGCCTGTTCTGCAGTTGCCTCCGCTATGGATCGCTGCTCCTCGCGTTTAACTATCGCCTCGGCGTAGCGATTCGACCACTGTTGCTTGATCGCAGTTCTGATCCAGCCGCCAGGGTTCGGTATGTTCTGCCCAGCAGAGAATGCATCACGTAGGTGATGGAGCTGGTACCAGACGGCATCTGTATCACCGCTGCGCTTGATTAGGTTGCGTCCAGCAGTTGGGGAGATGCCGAATGTGGCTAGTTGGTTGATTAGCTCCTGATATTCCGATTCCGAGTTATCCACATGAACAACAGCAGGTGTTGTTGTCTGTGAAGAAGTCTGTGTAGGTACTCTATGTATACGTATGGGGAAATTTCCTGGGAGGGTCCCGGGGTTTTTCCTGGGAGGGTGTGGGGAAAATTCCCCAGATACCCCGTTCAAACCCTTGATTTTATTAGGCTTTCCTGCAAAACTCACGTTACACAACGCCGTAAAATCGAGATCGATGAACATTACGTTAGAATGCGTCGTATTACCGACCCGAATGTTTCGAAAAACCCGCTTAATTATCCCTTTTTTTTCCAGACGAATGATGGAATCTCGCACTTGCTCTCGCGTATACCCCGTCGCTTCCGCGAACGAATCGTAACTACGCTGGAGCATATCGGCCGCAAATTTTTTCCGCCAACCGATTGATTGACCCGTATGTTCGTCACGAACTTCAACAGGACGATACCAATACACTATGTCCGCCAGCAAAAAAATTGAGATTGAATCGGGTTTGCCATTAGCCGTCTTGATTGTCCTAAACCATTGGTTATGTATGATGTTGCCCGTGAATTGGACGTTTGTCAGTTGGTCAACTGTGTTATTACCAGTGCTAATCATCTGTCATTTTCAACCCTCCAATGCGTGTCCAGTCTGTGGTTGGCGGCACGGCGCGGCTGGCGTACAGCCCATTTCCGTCGTCGACCCCGCTATGTTTATTTCAGAATTAAATTGAGATAATTCTAGCTACATATTCCGCTGGAACAAGAATTCGCCGGCCTACGTTGACGGTTGGGATATCCCCCTTTTTTGCAGCCGAGTAAATTGCCGCTTTGCTGATTTTTTCATTGAAAACAATGGTGCGTAATTCCTCCAACGAGTAGAAATTTCTCTTTACCTCGATTTTGCTAGTGTTATTATTCATTTTTTGCTCTCTCCTTTTTGTTTATTTTACTGATTCTAGATAATGTGATAGACTATAATCTAATAGTAGTTAAAATAAATCGTAGCGGATTTTATGTTCCTTTATCATTTCCGCCATGTAGGTACATTTAGTTCCTCTACTTAGTTTAAGTATATAGGCACATATTGTTCCTGTCAATAATTTTAGGGAGTTTTTATTGTGAAATTTGCTAACAGGTTAAAAGAGTTAAGACAAGCTCATAATGTTAGTCAAAAATATTTGGCTGAGTTACTTGGTATCTCGCCACGCGCATTGAGGTTTTACGAGTCAAATGATAGAGAACCTAATATTGCAGGTCTTAATCTCCTTGCAGATTATTTCTGTGTTTCTCTCGATTACCTTGTCGGCCGGAGTGACGATCCCATGAGTTTTGATTTTTTACTGGCTTCAGCAAAATTTTTATCAAGTCAAGAATCAACCTTCAACAAGCAAATTCTTAAAACAATTGAAGATATACAAAGTCAACAGAAACCAGAGGAATGTTTGTTTGAGCATGTAACTGCTTTAAGGAAAGTAACGGCCTCCTCGGAGTTTTTCAAGCAGGTTCGTCTTCTGGATGAAGACCGTCTTGATACAGAAGACAAACAATTACTTGAACAGTTTAAAAATTGTGATGAAAATATTTTAGAGATGGTAAATGATCTAAAGAAACAAAACCTTGATAAAATGCATGAACGTTTTGAAAGGTATAAGGAAATATTCGAACGAATAGACAATCAAGCAGAAAAAAAATAGTTATCTCCCTTCTGATAATTCCAGAAGGGAGATAACTATTTTACTTGTGTTTAAATAGGCTATAACTAGTTAGGCAACAAATTAGGCAACAATACAAATAAAGCCTTCCGACAAATCACCGGAAGGCTTGAATTTACTGGAGCGGGCAACGAGATTCGAACTCGCGACCCACGGCTTGGGAAGCCGGTACTCTACCACTGAGCTACGCCCGCATCTGATAGGTAATATACTACCTATTTCAAGATTATACACCCAAAAACACCGGAAAGTCAATTAGCATATACTGTCCTCATATATTGATAGGTTTATCCGATGACTAACCCGCTCTAAGACTCCCGCTTGAAGAAGCGGGAGTTAGTCCCTGGATACGGTTCGACTAAGATTCAGGTGGAGTTAAAATTCCATCTGAATCTTAGTCGAACTTTATTTATCACCACTTTTGTTATATAATAATTATTCAATACTTTATCCATTTACCTGAAGTAAGTCCATGAGGAGATCTTTTATGTATGTGTTTTCGATTGTCCTGATTGTAGCATCAAATATTTTATATAATATTTGTCAGAAGTCAACGCCAGCAGATGCTAACCCGTTTTCATCGCTGCTTGTGACCTATCTAACAGCAACGCTCATAACGATTACTACTTTCCTATTTTTCTATGCTGATAAAAGTTTGCTTCAGTCCTTTGAAGAACTTAATTGGACTAGTATGGCCCTTGGTGTTGCCATTGTTGGGCTTGAATTGGGCTATTTAATGGCCTATCGGGCAGGCTGGAATATCAGTGAAGGCTCGTTAGTCGCAAATATCCTGCTTGCCCTTATGCTGATTCCAGTGGGCATCCTATTTTACAAAGAGGGGTTTGCCTTCAACAAAGTTCTGGGAGTAGTCTTTTGCCTTATTGGGTTAATTCTCATTAATAAAAAGTAAGCTTCTAGCGGTTGCCCTGATTGATCTTGTTTTTAAGATTGACAAAGTACTGTTATTAGTGTAGAATCCAGCTTACAATAGCATAGAAATTTTTGGAGGAGCCTGTCATCACAGGCTTCTTTTTGTCTATTTTCAGGTAATACTAATTTAAGAGGGGGGCTTTTTATGAACGATGTAGCCTTTTGGGGTTCGATTGTAATTTTTTTACTTGCCTATGCCATGATCATCTGGGAAAAGGTCAACCGTATGGTTGTAGCAATGGCTGGTGGGTTGCTAATGATTTTAGTCGGTTTTCTTAATCAGGAAACAGCTATAAAGGACGACATTGATTTTAATACTATTGGCCTGCTGGTGGGAATGATGATTCTTGTCACGATCACCCGCCGGACAGGGGTTTTTGAGGCGATGGCCATTTGGTCAGCCAAGGTAACTAAGGGGAAGCCGCTAGCATTACTGGGCCTTTTAGGAATCATCACGGCTATAGGATCGGCCCTTCTGGACAATGTTACTACCGTATTACTGATTGTACCGGTTACGCTTACTTTAACCGATAAACTTGATGTCAATCCGATGCCCTTTTTGATCACCGAGATTTTGTCTTCTAATATCGGTGGTACGGCAACCTTGATTGGCGACCCTCCCAATATTATGATTGGCAGTGCGGTAGGCCTAGATTTTACCGCTTTTATTGTTAATCTTGCACCTGTCGCTATCGTCGTAATGGCTGTAACACTTATACTACTCCTACTTTGGTATCGTAATGATCTTGATGTCGCAGAGGAAAACCGACTCAAGGTGTTAAAGCTTGAGCCGCGTGAAGCGATTAAAGATTGGTCCTTATTGAAAAAATCGCTGGCAGTACTGGCACTGACGATTGTCGGGTTCATGCTGCATGGTATGTTACACCTGGAGTCAGCCACAATCGCCCTAACCGGCGCAATTTTATTAATGCTGATCAGCCGTGAAGAGCCAGAAGATGTGCTGCTTCATGTTGAATGGCCAACAATCTTCTTCTTCGCTGGGTTATTTATTTTAGTTGGTGGCCTTAAATCAACGGGAGTAATTGGTGAACTAGCAAGTTGGAGTTTAGCCATTACAAGCGGTCAGGTTGAACAGACCAGTTATTTGATTCTATGGTTATCCGCCATTGCTTCGGCCTTTATTGACAACATTCCCTTTGTGGCGACTATGATTCCCATGCTGCAAGAAATGGGGCAAATCTCTGGCATGGATTTAGAGCCTGTATGGTGGTCGCTGGCGCTTGGAGCCTGCCTGGGTGGTAACGGCACATTAATTGGGGCATCAGCGAATGTTATTGTAGCCGGAATTGCTGAAAAAAACGGCTATCCTATTTCCTTCCGGCATTTTTTCAAGGTTGCTTTTCCGTTTATGATCTTATCAATCATCATCGCCCACGTCTATGTATCTTGGCGTTACTTTTAGATCAAAGCCCCCTTTACAAAAATTATTTACACTACTGGTTCTCGTCAACAGGCAAAGCAATTCTCCTTTTATCTGTTGACTCGGTGGTAAAACTAGTATAAAATACAATTTAAATTGCATAGATTTTTTTTTGGAGGAGTCTGTCACCACCGGCTTCTCTTTGTCTATTTTTGGGCAATATTATCTTTAAGGGGGATTTCGATGAATGATGTAGCTTTTTGGGGTTCAATTGTAATATTCCTGTTGGCCTATGCCATGATTATCTGGGAAAAAATCAATCGTATGGTTGTAGCAATGGCCGGCGGATTATTAATGATACTGATGGGTTTTCTTACTCAGGAAACAGCTCTCAAGGACGACATTGATTTTAATACCCTTGGCTTGCTGATAGGAATGATGATTCTTGTCGCCATCACCCGCCGAACAGGGGTTTTTGAGGCAATGGCCATTTGGTCTGCAAAAGTGACTAAGGGACACCCGCTCGGGCTGCTTGGCCTATTGGGGATTATCACGGCTGTGGCATCAGCGTTTTTGGACAATGTTACAACCGTATTACTGATTGTACCGGTTACGCTTACTTTGACCGATAAACTTGATGTCAATCCGATGCCCTTTTTGATCACCGAGATTTTGTCTTCCAATATCGGCGGTACGGCAACCTTGATTGGCGATCCGCCTAATATTATGATTGGCAGTGCGGTAGGACTAGATTTTACCGCTTTTATTGTTAATCTTGCACCGGCTGCCATTGTCGTCATGATCGTAACAATTACGCTGCTTTTGTTCTGGTATCGCAATGACCTTCATGTCACCGAAGAAAATCGACTCAAGTTATTGAATCTTGAGCCGCGTGAGGCAATCAAAGACTGGGCCTTGTTGAAGAAATCACTGGCCGTATTGTCTTTAACGATTATAGGATTTATGCTGCATGGCATGCTTCACCTGGATTCTGCTACGATTGCACTGACAGGGGCTATGCTGCTAATGCTAATTAGCCGCGAAGAGCCGGAGGATGTGCTGCTCCATGTTGAATGGCCAACTATCTTCTTCTTTGCCGGGCTGTTTACGCTTGTCGGCGGCCTAAAATCGACCGGGGTAATTCGTGAGTTGGCCGCCTGGAGCTTAACTATCACAAGTGGCCAGGTTGAACAGACCGGTTATCTAGTTCTGTGGTTATCTGCCATTGCGTCGGCTTTTATTGACAACATCCCCTTCGTGGCGACCATGATTCCGATGCTGCAAGAGATGGGGCAAATCTCTGGCATGAATTTAGAGCCTGTATGGTGGTCGCTGGCCCTTGGGGCCTGCCTAGGAGGAAATGGCACTTTGATTGGAGCATCAGCGAATGTTATTGTGGCCGGAATTGCTGAGAAAAACGGCTATCACATTTCCTTCGCGCACTTTTTCAAGGTGGCTTTCCCTCTTATGATCGTCTCAATTATAATTTCGCACATTTATTTATCTTTACGCTACTTTTAAAAAGAATTTCTAGCGAAATCAAATCCAAGAGCCTTTCTTTTATGGGGAAAGGCTCTTTCCTTATTATAAATTTTCAGAAAAATCAGGCAGGATTTTGCTAAGGATTCCTAGAATTTGTTACTATTATCCAACTAAGAGGAGGTTATAAAATGACAAAAAAAATATTACTCCTTACAGGCGACTGCGCTGAGGATTATGAAGTGAAAGTACCCCAGCAAGCTTTGATGATGTTAGGGTATGATGTTGAGGTGAGCGCTCCCAATAAAAAAGCCGGTGACACTCTGCAGTTGGTTGTTCATGATTTTATCGGGCTTGATACCTATGTTGAGCTTACCGGCCACCGCATTCCTGTTGATATCGCTGCTGCCGATGCCAAAGCTGATGATTATGTCGGGTTGGTAATCCCCGGCGGCCGCGCACCGGAGTATATCCGCATGTACCCGGAAACAGTTCAGTTGGTTAAAGATTTTTTTGCTGCGAATAAGCCGGTTGCCGCCGTCTGCCATGGAACACAGCTTTTGGCAGCTGCCGATGTCTTAAAAGGCAAAACTACCACTTCCTATCCGGCTTGCGCCGCTGAGTGCCGTATCGCGGGTGCAGAATGGAAAAATGAACCAGTCGTAGTAAGCGGCAATCTCGTTACTGCCCAAGCTTGGCCCAATCACCCCGAATGGCTGCGGGCCTTCGTACAATTATTAGGCGCCAAAATTACTCTCTAAACGAAAGCTCCCTTCGACCTAAATTCGAAGGGAGCTTTTTAAATTACACCGGGCTTGAATATGCGCCATCCCAGACAATGCTGCGATAATTATCTGGGTCGGTATCGCCTTCAGTGTTAATAACAAGCACCTGTGCCGATGAGTTTAGCTTGAGTTCTTCACGAGCCTGGGAAAGGTCGGAACAGGTCATCAGCAGACTGACAATTCCAGCTGTTACCGCGCCTGACTCGCCGGCAATGATGCGCGAATCCGTGCCAAGCGGATTACCGAGCACCCGCATACCTCGGGCCGCCACCCAATCAGGACAAGAAATGAACATATCACTGGCGGCCGCAAGAATTCCCCAGGCTATGGTACTGGGCTCGCCACACGCCAGACCTGCCATGATGGTATTCATGTCACCGCTGACAAACCGCGGCTTGCCGTCACCGGCTTCCGCTGATCGAAAAATACAGTTGGCAGCATGAGGTTCAACAATTACTACTTTTGGCGGTGCGTCAGGATAGGCGTTTAAGACAAAGGCCTGAATCGCCGCCGCAAATGAGCCTACACCGGCCTGCAAAAATATATGAGTAGGTTTAACTTTCTGGGCAGCAAGTTCCTGATAGGCTTCCATAGCCATTGTGGTGTAGCCTTGCATAATCCATAACGGAATCTCTTGATAACCCGGCCAGGCGGTATCCTGGACTACTATCCAGCCATGTTTTTGGGCATTGTCTGCTGCCAGCCGTACGGCATCATCATAGTTTAAAGCGGTGATGGAAGCCTCTGCACCCTCGCGTTGGATATTTTTGAGCCGTTCGGGCGACGAGCCCTTAGGCATATAAACAACGGATTTATGCCCCAATTTGGCAGCAGCCCAGGCGACACCCCGGCCATGGTTGCCATCAGTCGCAGTGACAAAAGTCATTTCACCAAGCTTTTTCTTGGTTGCAGGTGAAGTGAGCACTTCAAACGTGGCTTCGGCTATGTCAATTCCCAGCCGATCAGCAAGATATCGCCCTATCGCATAGGACCCGCCCAGTGCTTTAAAGGCATTCAGTCCAAATCGATACGATTCATCTTTAACATACAGCCCGCCAAGCCCCAAAGACTGTGCCATGCTTGTCAGACTTACCAGAGGTGTCGGAGCATAACCGGGAAAACCGGCATGAAATTGCTGCACGCTATTTACCTTGGCAAAGCTAAACTCATTTTGATGAGATGGTTTAGTCAAGCTATTATTTGTGATCCATTTAATATCAGGCATTATTTCCTCCGCATTTCACTTGTTATGTTATAGCTACCGACCGTGTTTCACTGCTAATTCTGCCAGCCAGGCGGCAAGTTCAGGCGTAAAGGCTTGCTTCAAGCAACGCCACTGCCAGTTGCCGCCGATAGTACCGGGCCTGTTCATGCGAGCACTGCTGTCAAGTGCCAAGATGTCTTGCAGCGGAATAATTGCAGTGTTGGCATTGCTGGCGTACGCAAAATTCACTAACGCCTGGCAGATTTCTTCACCTGTTGGATCTTGTGCAAGCCCCAATACCTGCCGAATACAATTCTCAATGGCAGGCTCAGTGCTAACAAGTTCTTTATACCAGCCAATTGTTGTATCATTATCATGCGTACCCGTGTAAATCACCGAGTTTTTATCAGCGATAACTGGTAAACACCCGTCGCACGCTTCGCTTGGTTCAAAGGCAAAATGCAGCACTTTCATTCCCGGAAAGAAAAATTCATTCTTTAAGTCATCAACCTCCGGGGTGATAATCCCTAAATCTTCGGCAATTATGGGCAATTTGCCGAGATACTTACTAATTGTCGCAAAGAACTCAGTGCCAGGGCCTTTGATCCACTGACCTTTGATAGCAGTTTTTTCCCCGGCCGGTACAGCCCAATAGGCTTCAAAGCCGCGGAAATGATCAACGCGAACAATATCGACAGTGGTCAGCAGCAGTTCGAACCGAGACCGCCACCAAGCATAGTCTGTCTTAGCCAGCTCCTCCCAATTGTAGAGCGGATTTCCCCACAGCTGCCCGGTCTTGCTGAAATAGTCAGGCGGAACCCCGGCCACTTTGGTGGGACGCCCAGTTGCATCAAGTTCAAACAATTGAGGATTTGCCCACACATCGCTGCTGTCAGGAGCGACAAAAATTGGTACATCACCAACGATTTTTACACCCCAGCGATTGGCATAATGTTTGAGTTCAAGCCATTGACTGAAGAAGATGTACTGTAAGAATCTTTGATACTGAATTTCATCAGTCAGTAAATTTTTATAGTAGCTTAGCGCAGTTTCTTCCCGCAGCACGACAGGCTTGGGCCAATCATACCAGGCGGCCTCCTTGAAATAGGCTTTCAAAGCCATAAACAGGGCATAATCGTCAAGCCAACTATTATGATCGGCGACGAACTTTTCATAAGCCGGCGAAGGTTCTTCCAGTCGGAACCGATCAAAAGCAATCCGCAGCAGCCGGTCTTTGGCCTTTCTTACCTTGTCAAATTCGACCTGGGCGGACTTGCATACCGGATAGCGCTTAATATCATTTGCTGTGAGCCACCCGGCCGCCACCAGCTTGCCCAAGGAAATCAGCAAATGATTGCCGGCGAATGCTGATAAGCATTGATAAGGTGATTCGCCAAACCCAGTCGGGTTAAGCGGCAATACCTGCCACACCTTCTGTTTGGCTTTTACCAGAAAATTCACAAATTCATAGGCTTCTTTACCCAAATCACCAATCCCATAGCGGGATGGCAATGCTGTCGGATGCATAAGGATACCACATTGGCGCGGAAAGGCATATTCTTCTTTCTGAACCAACAATTTACCTTCCAGCGGCTGTAAAGTAACAGCAAGCATTCCTCCATCAAGCAGAACTTCCTGATCCTGATTGAGGACATCGAGGAGTGCCCCCCGGCACCATGGCCGGACATTGACACTGATATTGACAGCCTTTTCGGGGCTTCGATTAAACAGCACAACAAGAACATTATCCTGCTTAGCCTGACCGAAAACATCTTTGCCATTCACAATGCGCCGGACAAATCCGTACACATCCTCTTCCGCTACCAGACCGATCCACTCCCCTGTTTTAAGGGCGTCATACTGATGGCGCAAAGCGGTGATTGCCTTATACCAATCAACCAGTTCCTTATCTTCAGTACCCCAAGGAAAGGATTTGCGATTAAATGGATCTTTATAGCCTTCAACACCGGCTTCATCACCATAGTAAATGGACGGTACGCCAGGAAAGGTCATCTGCCATAATGTCATTAGCTTAAGGCGGGCGATTGCCAGTTGACGCTGCTTAGGTAACAGTTGATGGCGAGCCTGCTCGCCGACTGTCAGATGATCGGCAGAGGGTGCTTCGCCAAGCAAAGTCAAGATACGTGGAACGTCATGGCTGCCAATTAGATTCATCATGACATAGAAATTCTCGCACGGATAGTTTTCGTACAGACTCATAAGCATCATTTGTGTTTGCCGGGCATCCCTCTGCCCCAGAATAAAATCAAGAAGAATCTGCCGGAAAGGGTAGTTCATGGCTCCATCCAGTTGCTCTCCGCCAAGATAATTGCGCATTTGACTATAACTGACCTTATGGGAGGCATCTTCCCACACCTCCCCAATAAGCACCGCCTCAGGGTCAGCTTGCTTCATTGTTTGACGGAATTGCTTGACAAACTGATCCGGCAGTTCGTCGACAACATCAAGCCGCCACCCTTTAACACCCAGCTTCATCCAATGATTGACAACGCTGTTTTTGTTCTTAATGATAAAATCAAGATATGACGGTTCATTTTCATTGGTGTTTGGCAGTGCATCCACATTCCACCAAGCTTCATACTCATCAGGCCAATTCTTAAATCGATACCACGGATAGTAAGGAGAGTCCTTCGACTGATACGCCCCTAATTCCGGATAGTTTCCTTCGCGGTTAAAATAGATACTATCACTGCCGGTATGACTGAACACCCCGTCGAGAATTACTGATATGCCATGCTTTCTAGCCTCGTCGCAAAGTTCTTTAAACAGCTCGTTATCACCAAGCATGCTGTCAACATGATGATAATCAGCCGTATCATAGCGATGATTACTCGGCGACTCAAAGATGGGATTAAAGTAAATAACAGTAACACCAAGGTCCTGTAAATACGGTAATTTGGCCATAACACCCCGCAAATTGCCGCCAAAAAAGTCATAGGCTACGATACTGCCATTATCAGGGTCGCGAATATAAAACGGCGTGTTATTCCAATGCGAATGGATGACACTGCCCTTTTTCGGGTTGAGGACTTTACCGTCAGGTTCACCATTAAAAAACCGGTCAGGCATGATTTGATAAATAATCGCCTCTTTGAACCAGCCCGGAGTTACGGCCTCGGGCTTATAAACTGTAATCTGAAAGGATGGTGGCTCCTTATCATAGAGCTGACCCTCTCCACCAAGATTGGCCGCGTTATTCCCATAGAAATAGGTTTTTCCGCATACTACAATTATAAAATAGTACCAGAGAAGACCCAGCTGATTTGGCGCCTTAATACAGAATTGATACTTATGATGGCAAGCATCTGACTTATCGGACAATATCATAGCATGCTTTTCCTCACCTTGCTGCTCACTCCATAGCCGAAGCGTTACCGCGTCAGGAACAATCCCAACGGCGAAGTCCAGCTGCAATATGATTGTCTCGTTATAAGAAACAGCCCCAAAGGGGCTGCGATAAGTTAATAATTGTGAATTATGAATTACCCAATTCTGCTCCACAACAAATACCTCACTTTCTCAGCGGCTTACTAGTTTATGATATAAGCCGACATACTGTTTCGCTGACTCCTGCCAGCTATAGTCACTGCTCATGGCATTCGTCACAATCCGATTCCAGACCGGTATATCATAATACAGTCCCAGCGCCCGCTTGATTGTGTAAAGCATATCATGTGCATTGTAATGGGCAAAAGTAAACCCATTCCCCTTGTCAGTATATTTATTGTAAGAAAGCACCGTGTCCTTAAGCCCGCCTGTTTCACGAACCACCGGCAAGGTACCGTAGCGAAGGGCAATCAGCTGCCCGATGCCGCACGGTTCATATAATGACGGCATGAGAAACAGATCGGCCCCGGCGTAAATTTGATGGGCAAAATTTTCATCGAAACATACATTAGATGACACTTTACCTGGATACTGCCAGGCAGCCTGCTCAAAGAGCTGCTGATATTTGTCGTCGCCTGTTCCCAACACAACAAGCTGAACACTCTCATGACCAAGCAGTTCATCGAGAATGTGAGCAATCAAATCCAAACCCTTCGAGGGAACCAGCCGCGAAACAATGGCTATTAACGGAATATCCCGGCGAACCGGCAGCCCCAGTTTTTCCTGGAGTTTAGTCTTATTCTCCTGCTTTTTATCAATTGTTTTAACGCCATAATTAGCAAAGAGACGCGCGTCAGTGGCCGGATTATAAAGATCATAATCAAGTCCGTTCACAATCCCGGTCAGGTCATCCCGCCGCTGTCTTAGCAAACCGTCTAATTTTTCGCCAAAGTACGGATACTGAATCTCTTCGGCATATGTCCGGCTAACAGTTGAAATCTGGTCAGCAAACACCAGACCGCCTTTCATAAAATTAACCCCGTCATTGAACTCCAGCTTATCAGGTGATAGATAGCTTTCGTCCAAACCTAATATATCCTGCGTGATCTCTTTGGCAAAGACTCCCTGATAGCCAAGATTATGAATCGTAAAAAGGGTTTTCATCTCTTGATAGAAAGGGTCATGGGCGTAGTGGGCCTTGAGAAAAGCATTGATCATCCCGGTATGCCAGTCATGACAATGGATAATGTCAGGCTTAAAGTCAAGCGCCGGCAGGCACTCCAGCACTGCCCGAGCAAAGTAGGCATAACGTTCAGCATCATCATAATGACCATAAAGTCCCGGCCGTTTAAAATAGTATTCGTTATCAATAAAATAGAAGGTGACACCTTGATAAACAAGTTCTTCGACGCCACAATACTGCTGTCGCCAGCTTAGCGGCACAGACAGCTCGGCTTTAAGCGTCATCTGCTGTTTAAAGTCAGCACCAATTGCATCATACTTCGGCAGAATGACTCGTACATCAACGCCCTGTTCTCGGAGGGCCTTGGGCAGTGATCCGATTACATCGGCCAACCCGCCCGTCTTAACAAAGGGCACCGCCTCGGCAGCGGCCATCAGTACCTTTATCACTTAAACCACCATCCCTTTCTTGACAACAAGCGGGTAACCCCTATCACCCTTCAATTGCCGTTCTGCTTTAATGTGCACGTTCTTATCGCAAATGACCTGGTCCAGCATTACACCGCCTTCAATGATGCCTTTTTGCATAACAATACTGTTTTTAATATGAGCACCCTTGTGCACGGTAACACCGCGGAATAAAATACTATTTTCCACACAGCCTTCGATGATGCAGCCGCCGGCTACCAATGAATTTGTCACCTTAGACCCGCCCTTATATTTAGAAGGCGGTTCATCTTTGACTTTCGTATAGATCGGGCCGCTACTTGAAAACAGTTCTTGCCATACATTCGGATTTAGGAGCTCCATATTATGCTGAAAGTAATTGGACAGCGAGGAGATTCTGGCCACGTAACCATCATGACGGAACCCAAAGACCTTTAAAAACTCCAACCTTCTAATCAGGCAGTGTTTGACAAAGTCATAGCCGCCATGAGCAACACAATTATCAATAAGGTCTATTAACAATTCTCGCTTCATAATATACATTCCCAATGACAATCTGCCTAGTCGGTTGGCGCTGGCAGCAACCTCCATGTCAGTGACCCGGCCATCGGCAGCAACTTCAACTAGTACTGCCCCCGCACAATCGTTTAGACATTTGTTGTCCGTGTATAATACTGTCACATCAGCGCCGGTACGCTGATGATAGTCAAGAGCCGGCTGGTAATTAAGATTGCAGAGAACACTCGAGCCCGCAATAACGACATACTTTTGCCGACTGAACCGAAGATAATCTAAATTACTAAAAAAGCTGTCAACCTCACCGCCACACCGACCAACTCCAGGATAAGCCGAATAAGACGGCGGCATAAGCACTAGACCATCACGTTTCCGGGCCAAATCCCATTCCTTGCCTGAACGCAGGTGATCCATCAGCGAACGATACTTATCCTTAAACAGAATACCCACATTCGCAATCCCTGAATTGACCATATTAGACAAAACAAAATCAATCAAGCGGTAGCGACCGCCAAATGGCAAAGCCGCCAACGGTCGATGACGAGTAAGCTCCTGCAGCAGTTCTTCTGATTCATAAAGATTGATAACTCCCATTAAATCCATGGCCATTACCTCTCTTCCTGTCCCGACCCAGCGGCCAGTTGCTGGTCTGATGCTACATCCTTATCAACAACAGCGCTGCTCGAAATTGTTACATTCTCACCGATCACAATAATCTTCCGTCCGTCTGCTTCGGGCAGCCCGGCCACAATAGCATCTTCACCTACCACGGTCTGCTGATCAATAATTGCCCTGTCAACAGTCGCGTTGGCCTCAATCCTGACATGTGACATAATGATTGAATCTTTCACCCTTGCGCCTGGCCCGATATATACATCAGGAAAAATGACCGAGTGCTCTACCTCACCGTAAATCAGGCAGCCTTCACTGATAATTGAATTAGCCGTATGAGAATCCGGCCCCAGATAATGCGGCGGCCGCGTAGGGTTAACTGAATAGATGCGCCACGCCGGGTCATGAATGTCAAGTTCGGGCTGTTCGGCCAGAAGGTCCATATTGGCTTCCCAGTAGCTATCAACTGTCCCAACATCTTTCCAGTAACCACTGAATGGGAACGCATACATTTTTTGGCCGTCCTCCAGCATCTGGGGAATTACGTCCTTCCCAAAATCATGACTTGATTTCTGATTCTGCTCATCGGCAACAAGATACTGCCTTAACATTTGCCAATTAAATATATAGATCCCCATTGACGCTAAATTGCTTTGCGGATGGCGCGGCTTTTCGACGAACTCGGTGATGCGCCGATCAGACGCAGTATTCATAATGCCAAACCGACTGGCCTCTTCCCACGGTACAGCGATAACGGCAATTGTCGCGTCGGCCTTGTTTTCTACATGAAACTTGATCATCTCGGAATAATCCATTTTATAAATATGATCACCCGACAAAACAAGCACATATTCAGGATTAAGCGAATCAATAAAATTCATATTCTGACAAATAGCATCCGCTGTTCCCTTATACCACTCGCCGCCTTGTTCTCTAACATAGGGCGGCAGCACATAGACACCGCCATTTTTACGGTCCAAATCCCAAGCCGCACCGATACCGATATAGCTATTAAGGGCTAGTGGCTTATATTGCGTAAGTACTCCAACAGTATTAATACCCGAGTTGTTGCAGTTGCTTAAAGCAAAGTCAATAATGCGATACTTACCTCCAAACAGTACGGCCGGTTTGGCAAGCTTTTTAGTCAGTATCCCCAATCGGCTGCCCTGCCCTCCAGCCAACAGCATGGCGACACATTCTTTTCTCGGCATAGCACTACTCCTCTCTGCATCTGTAAATTATTCAGCAATAGGCTTTTGCTGTTTAAGATAAATCGTTGCCAGAGGCGGCAGACGAAGGCTGATTGAGTAATCACGGCTGTGCCATGAAATCGCCTCGGCGTGCAGTGGCTGGGCATTGACTACACCAGACCCACCAAAAGCTCCCGAATCACTATTGAAAACCTCCTGATAAACCCCGGCTGACGGTACACCGATGCGGTAATTCGCTCTTACTGTCGGGGTAAAATTGCACACGGCAATGATAACCGCCTCGTCATCCTTGCCTTTACGCATGAAACTGATAATGCTTTGATTGTAGTCCTGACAATCAATCCACTCAAACCCCTGCCACGCAAAATCAATTTGCCAAAAGGCTTTCTCCTGCTGATAAAATTGATTGAGGTTTCTTGAAAAATCCTGCATTTTCCGGTGCATCGGATAGTCTAATAAATGCCAATCCAGGCTGTCGTCAAACTTCCATTCAATAAACTGACCAAATTCACTGCCCATAAACAGCAGCTTTTTCCCGGGATGAGCCATCCAGTAAGCATAGAAAGCGCGGAGATTAGCGAATTTCTGCCAGTAGTCGCCCGGCATTTTATCAATCAACGATTTCTTGCCATGAACAACCTCATCATGCGATAATGGCAAAATAAAATTTTCCGAAAACGCATACATAAACGAAAAAGTCACAAGATTGTGCTGCCATTTTCGATGAATTGGGTCGGTCGCCATATAGCGCAGCATATCATTCATCCAGCCCATGTTCCATTTAAAATTAAAGCCCAGTCCTCCTATATCGGTCGGCCAGGATACCATCGGCCAGGCTGTTGACTCTTCAGCAATCATCATGACCTCGGGATAATATTCAAAGACCGTCTGATTAAGACGGCGCAGAAACTCAACGCCTTCCAAGTTGTCATTGCCGCCGAATCGGTTGGGCACCCATTGATTCTCTCGTTTACCATAATCGAGATATAAAATGTTGGCTACAGCATCAACCCGTAGACCATCAATATGATATACGTCAAACCAAAATACCGCATTTGAAATTAAAAAGCTTTTTACTTCTGGACGGCCTAAATCAAAATTGGCTGTTCCCCAGTCGGCGTTCTCGCCCCGCTGCGGATCCCCATATTCATAAAGTGGTGTTCCGTCGAATTGACGCAGTCCCTGGTCATCCTTACAAAAATGACTTGGTGCCCAGTCAACGATAACACCCAGACCTTTCGCATGACAGCAATCAATAAAATACATAAAGTCGGCTGATGAACCATACCGGCTTGTAACAGCAAAATAACCGGTCGCCTGATACCCCCATGATCCGTCAAAAGGATGTTCAACAGGCGGCATGATTTCAATATGAGTATAGCCCATTCCGGCAGCATAATCGGATAATTCCTCGGCTAACTGACGATAAGATAAAAACTCGCCATCCGGGCTGCGCCGCCACGAGCCTAAGTGAACTTCATAAATAAGCACAGGCTGCTGATAAGCAGGTTGCTGTTTTTTTTGCGCCTGCCAAGCATCATCCTGCCATTGATAATCATTTAAATCCTCTACGACTGAAGCTGTTTGGGGTCTAAGCTCGGCGCGAAACGCATAAGGGTCAGCCTTTAGAAAACAATGACCGTCGGGGGTAATGATCTCATACTTATATACATCCCCGGGCTCTACCCCGGCAACAAACAGCGACCACACACCGGATTTGCGAACGCGCCGCATGGCATGCTGTTCGCCCTGCCAATCATTAAAACTACCGACAACACGTACTTCTGCCGCATTTGGAGCCCAAACTGCAAACCGAACACCCGGTTTACCTCGATATTTTGTCAACTGCGCCCCCAACATCTGATAGCTGCGAAAATTGCTGCCCTCATGAAACAGATATAAATCATGATCACTTAACGGCGATGTCTTCATTTTCTCAACTCCCATCACGCTCAGCGGCTCATCCCCACCGGCCGCGTTTTCCAAATATCGGTTGCATATTCGGCAATTGTCCGGTCGCTGGAAAAAACTCCGGCGCCGGCAATATTGGTAGCACTCATTTTAAGCCAGGCCTTCGGGTCACGATAACATTTATCCACTTTAGCCTGAACATCACTATAGGCCGCAAAATCCTTAAGCACAAAGAACTCATCGTTATGATATAACAGTGAGTCATAGAGCATACGCAGCTCTTCCCGCTCATCAGAGAACTGACCGGAACCAAGCTGATCCAAAACTTTTTTAAGCCGCGGGTTTGTATTGTATTCATCCCAGGCGCTATAGCCGCCCTTCTGATAATATTCAATCACCTGCTCAGCCGTCAGACCAAAAATGAAGATATTTTCATCCCCAACAGCTCGTCTAATTTCAACATTCGCCCCATCAAGAGTTCCAACGGTAATAGCTCCGTTCATCATAAACTTCATATTACCAGTGCCGGACGCCTCTTTGCTGGCCGTTGAAATTTGTTCACTGATATCAGCTGCCGGAAAAATCATCTCGCCCAACGAAACACTATAATTTTCCAGAAAAACGACTTTCAGCTTATCCTGGATCGCAGGATCATTGTTGATGATAGCTGCTAAATTATTAATTAACTTGATGGTCAGCTTAGCTTCACTATAACTGCTGGCTGCTTTACCAGCGAAAATAAAGGTCCGCGGTACAATATCCAGGCCGGGATTTTCTTTCAGCTTATTATAGAGATCAATAATGTGCAGAGCATTGAGGATCTGACGCTTATAGGCGTGAATCCGTTTAATTTGTACATCAAAAATCGAATTGGGATCAAGAGCAATACAATACTTAGCCGCAATCATCTTGACCAGGTTTTGTTTGTTATTTTGCTTTACCTTATGAAGTTCACTCAAAAAGGCAGCATCCTCACGAACCTTCATTAAATCCGCAAACCGCTCTGCATCTGTCACCCATTCTGGCCCAATCGCCTGGGTAATCAAGCCGGCCAAGCCCGGGTTAGCTTTTAACAGCCAGCGGCGGTGCGCAATGCCGTTGGTCTTATTATTAAACTTGGCAGGATAGATGGCGTCGTAATCCTTCATGAGATGATTTTTTAGAATATCAGTATGGATGGCGGCTACTCCATTAACACTATAGCTGCCGACAACAGCTAACCGCGCCATATGAATCTGTCCATCGGCAATAATCGCCATCCCGGCAATTTTATCCCAGTCGCCAGGATACCTCTTCCATAAGCTCCGGCAAAACCGCTCGTTAATCTCCTCCACAATCATGAAAAGCCGCGGCAACAAGGTTTTAAACATCTCGACAGGCCACTTTTCAAGGGCTTCAGGCATAATAGTATGATTTGTATAAGAAATGGTATTGGTGGTAATCCGCCAAGCATCATCCCAGCCCAAACCCTGCTCATCCATGAGAATCCGCATAAACTCTGGAACGGCAACGGCCGGATGAGTATCATTAATATGGATTCCAATTTTGTCGGGAATCTCCCAAATTGAATGTTGTTTTTTCTTAAACCGCCGGATGATGCTTTGAACCCCAGCCGAAACGAAAAAATACTGCTGTTTCAAGCGAAGCAGACGACCTTCGTAAAAGGTATCTTCCGGATATAAAATTGTGGAAATTCGCTCAACTGACTGCTTGTACTCTACAGCCTTGAGATAATCACCTTTGTTGAAAGACGATAGATCAAATTCGCGCTGCGATGGTTCAGCGTTCCAAAGCCTTAAGGTGTTGACAGTATTATTATGGTAGCCGATCATTGGAACGTCATAAGGAACAGCCAAAACATCTTCGCAGTTGTCAAGACGGAATTTCAGCCTGCCATCAACCTCTTCCCAACTTACAGTGCCGCCAAATTTGACCGAAACGGCTTTATCAGTTTTACGGAATTCCCAGATGTAACCATCTTTGAGCCAATTATCAGGCAGCTCCACCTGGTGTTTGTTAACAACTTTTTGTTCAAACAGCCCATAGCGATATCTGATCCCGCAGCCATGACCTGGTAATCCAAGTGATGCCAGTGAATCTAGAAAGCAGGCTGCCAGCCGCCCCAGTCCACCGTTGCCAAGGCCGGCATCAGGCTCTTCTTGTTCAAGTTCATCAAGATCAATCCCAAGCTCCGCCAGGGCTTCCTGACAGACTTCCTTAATACCAAGGTTAATTAGATTCATACCCATCAATTTACCGAGGAGAAACTCCATCGAGAAATAGTAAACTTGCTTTACAGCGCTTTCGCTATACTTGCGGTTAGTTTGAATCCAGTTCTGGCTGATATAATCCCGAATAAATCCGCCAAGCGCGGTGTGCTTGTCATGAAGGGTGGCTTCGTCCAAACTTTTACCATGCATTGTCTGTAATTTATGCATAAAGATCGCCTTAAATTTCTCCTTGGCGTCCTCTTTCCGATCACTTAATTCTTTTAGATTATCCATGAGCACCTCCGTATCATGACTGTTGATGACTAACTATAATATAAGATACCCTTCGGTTTGCGGGCTGCAAACTCCTTCTATATTATGGAATTTTAACAAGTTGTTTACACTTTTCAAATGACTGTTCCCTTTTCAATAACAAGCGGATAATTAACTTCACCCTTCAGCCATTTTTCGGCTGATATGGAGACATCTTTATCACAAATAACATTCTCTAGCTTGGCATTAGCTCCGATTGTACACTTTTGCATAATAATACTATCCTTAATATAGGCACCAAGTTCGACTTTGACACCCCGAAACAAAATGCTATTTTCAACTGTTCCCTCAATAACACATCCGTTTGCAATCATGGCATTAGCGATGTGAGCATTTTCTTTATACTTTACAGGCGCTTCATCTTTAACTTTGGTATAGATTGGACCTGATTTAAAAAATAGCTCTTGCCACCTGTCCGGTTTTAAAAGCTCCATATTCTGATGGTAGTAACTTGCTACAGAATGAATCCTGCCCATAAACCCTTTATAGGGATAACCGTAAATAGCCAACTTGCCAACATTTTTTACGATTCCGTCCATCAAGAAGTCGGTACCGCCCCGCGCAGCGCAGTCAGTAATCAGATCAATTAATGTCGTCTTGGCCATGAGGTACATCTTCATCGATACTTTTCGGCTTTCCTGCCTGGAAGGATTTACTGCCATGTCAACGATCCGGCCATCTGCATCACAGTCCACGATGGCACAATGCTTAAAGTCATCCTGCTGAATCTCTTGTTCTTTGTATAAAACAGTAATATCCGCTTGCTTGGCTTGGTGAAACTGAAACGCTTTTTTAAAGTTAAGATTACAAATAGTATTACTGCCGGCAATTAATACATACTGCTGCCGGCTGCTTTTTATATAATCAAGATTTCGATAGAAATTCTCAATATCGCCAGAACCGCAGGGCTGAGTCTCTGCCGGCGGCAGAATGAATAGCCCGTCGCGTTTACGGGCTAAATCCCACTCTTTCCCAGACCGCAGGTGATCCATAAGTGCCCGGTATTTACTCAGCACCAAAATTCCAACATTTTGGATGCCGGAATTGACCATACTAGATAAAATGAAATCAATAACCCGGTATCGCCCTGCAAAAGGAACAGCCGCCAACGGGCGATGCTTGGTAACCTCACGCAGCAGTTCCTCGCTCTCATTTAAATTGATAATTCCCATGACATTTTGCATTGATAAGCCTCCCTAGTAAATTTTCCGCCCCACGCATCTGCTAGCCAACATTCTTTTTAGGAATGACCCCTTCAGGCCCCCATTCCATCCCCCGCCCAATGACAGCGTTCTCGGCAACGACTGTTATGTCCGGACTCATGCTCGATCCGGCCCAGCCTACCCGGGCTCCCTCTTCAACAACGACACGCTTGCCAATAATGGCTTGATAAGTTTGCACACCTGCTCCAATATTCACATACGGCATTACAATCGACTTGATAATCCTTGCTCCTTCGCCAATACAAACCCCCGGGAAGATTACCGAATCCTCGACCTCGCCCAAAATCAAACACCCCTCGCTGATCAGTGAGCGGCTTACTTTGGCACCAGCCGCAATATAGTGAGGCGGCCGCGTAGGATTGACCGAATAAATCCTCCAATCAGGATTATAGATATCAAGCTGAGGCTCCTCAGCCAATAAATCCATATTTGCTTCCCAGAAACTGTCGACAGTACCGACATCCTTCCAATAGCCTTGAAACGGATAAGCAAATAGGCGATGACCTTCCCCAAGCATCTTAGGAATGACATTCTTACCAAAGTCATGGCTAGAGGTGAAATCATTACTGTCTTCCTCCAGATGTTTTTTAAGGTGTTTCCAATTGAAAATATAGATTCCCATGGAGGCTAAATTGCTGTTAGGATTAGCTGGTTTTTCCTGAAAATCGGTGATTCGGCCTGTATCGGCGGTACTCATGATTCCAAACCGACTTGCTTCATTCCAAGGCACTTCAAGTACCGAAATGGTGGCATCAGCCTTTTTTGCCTTATGATAATCAATCATTTTGGCATAATCCATTGTGTAGATATGGTCACCTGACAGCACCAGCACATAGCTGGGGTTATAGCGTTCAATAAAATGGATATTTTGCCATATGGCATCAGCCGTCCCTTTATACCACTCGGCCCCGCTCTCTTTAGTATACGGCGGCAGCGTAAATGCACCGCCATCCCTGTGATCTAAATCCCAAGCACTGCCAAGCCCGATATAGCTATTTAAGGCAAATGGCTGGTACTGGGTTAGAACACCCACTGTGTCGATTTGGGAATTACGGCAATTGCTTAACGTGAAATCAATAATACGATATTTGCCGCCAAACGGCACAGCTGGTTTGGCTACTTTTTTGGTCAACAGTCCCAATCGGCTCCCTTGCCCACCAGCCAAAATCATTGCGATACACTCTTTTTTACGCATAATACCCTCCCTAACTCTAAAAAGATGCACTCTATATTGCTATGCGCCCTCAGCGGCGTATAACACATTATGAAAAAGTTTTTTTAAATATTCGTCTTTTAAAAAATTAAAGACCTCCTGTTGTAGAATGATAATCTCTACAACAGGAGGTCTTTTCCCCTTCTCTAAGTCTCACTTTATTTCCACTCTTTAATTTTAGCTATGTATGATCCGGCAAAATCCATTACACTTGTACCGCTGGCTGCAGCATCGTCCGGTGTTAAGGTGATTACTTTCTGGTCATCATAATAAATGGTACAGTTCGTGCCATCACTTTCGGTGATAAACTTATCATCCGAGTAATCAGCAAGCTGACTTAACCTATAGAGCGTTCCAGCTGCAAAGTAGGCCCGGAGTAAAGGCTTATACCCATCAAATGTTGCCGTTATAGGCGGTAACTTCCATTCGCCATCAAGAATTTGGGCTGAATTTCCCTCCTCGAGCAAGACAACCTGCGGCCTAATCTTGGCCTCATCCATATATTTCTTTACTAACGCCACTCTGGCCCGCCCTTCCGGATGGTCAGAGAATAAATTCTGTTGATACTTTTGATTAAGCTCGGATAATTTTTGTAAGCCCATTACCATACTGTAAGGGTTATACCCTGCCTTGTACGAATGGAGGAAGCCTAACTTATCGGATTCGCGCTCATCATCCCGACTATAACCCGCCATAATGGCGTTAAGAGCCAGGTTTTGGAGCAGAACACCATTACTCCCGAAAACTGCGCCAAACAAGATCCCCATCCCTAAGCTTTTTTCCATTTGCTTAACTGTGTGGCGTTCTGTTATGTGGCCAATTTCATGGCCGATAACTCCGGCCAGTTCGTCATCGGACGGCATCAGATCAACTAACCCTTGAAAAACATAGACATAGCCCCCCGGTGCGGCCAATGCATTGACTTCTTTAGAATTAAGGACTTTAAAGCTATACGTCAAACTTTTACGGTCACTCACAGCAACCATACTCTGGCCGATCCTGTTCACTCGTTCCTGTAATTCACGATCCTCGACAAGGCCATATTGCTTTTCAAGCTGCTGGGCAACATCACGGCCAATAGCGACTTCCTGTTTTGTGCTAATTAGGGAAAATGCTTCAGCCTTAGGCAAACCGGCCATATTCAAGGCAAAAACAAAACAAATTAGTAAGGCTATGACCCGGCGTAAACATTGCGGCATCCTATCACTTCCTCTATTGTAAATCTATTCTATTATTCTACCAATAACTATTTAAATCCTTTCTAAAGCCCTATCCATCATATTCCATATGGGTTATTTATTATTTAAGTTACTATTAATAGGAAATTTTATTGCAATTATGCAGGTATTATGCTGTAAATATAGTATAATATATGTATTATTGTTTTAATAAATGCTGCATATAACGAAAGGCAGGTGAATCATATCGAACTAACACCTCGACAAAGCACTATCTTGGATATTGTAAAAACCTACGGCCCGATTACCGGCAATCAGATTGCTGAAAAAGTGAATCTGAGCCGGGCGGCGCTGCGGCCGGATTTAGCCATTTTAACACGTTCCGGACTCCTCGGTGTAAGGCCGAGAGTTGGTTATTACGTTACCGGAAAGAACCCTACTGACCTGATTGCCTCGACCCTTGGCCGCTTTCGGGTTGGCGAAATCCACTCTATACCAATTGTAGTGCGAGAAAACTGTTCTGTTTATGACGCTATTGTCACAATGTTTATTGAAGACGTCGGCACAGTGTTCATCGTATCTGAGGGAAGCTGCCTAGAAGGGGTAGTATCACGCAAAGACCTCCTGAAATCGACTATGGGCGGGAAAAATATCAGTGACATGCCAGTCACTGTTGTCATGACCCGTATGCCCAATATCATTGTAACCTCACCGCAAGAATCAGTATTGCGGGCCGCTCAAAAGCTCATCACCCACCAGGTAGATTCACTGCCTGTTGTTGATGCAGTACAAGTCAACGGCAAGGAAAAGCTCCAAGTAGTCGGGCGATTTACCAAAACCAACATCACCCGTCTATTCGTTCAACTTGTGGAAAATAAAGAATAAGGTTCGCATTTGATATAATTGCAAAAGGAGGAATCGCAATTAATCTTAAATTACATAGCCGCTCCCCCATCGTGTATATATTATCAGATTCCATCGGTGAAACAGGCGAGATGCTAGTCAAAGCAGCTGCCAGTCAATTTGACGCAGGTCATATTGACATGCGCCGCGTTCCTTATTTGATTTCCACCCGTCAGGTAGAAGAAGCACTGCTGGAGGCCCACGAAGCCCATGCAATCGTTGTTTATACCTTGGTACGTCCTGATCTTACGGCCTTTTTAGAAGAAAAAGCCCATGATCTGGGGCTGACGACTGTCGATGTAATGGGCCCTATGGTCAAGGCCATTAATCAAGTTGCCCATACCAAACCTAAAAACCAACCAGGTCTTCTTCGCAAAATTGATGAAGAGTATTTCAATAAAATAGAGGCCCTTGAATTTGCTGTTAAATTCGACGACGGCAAAGAACCACGCGGTCTACTAAGAGCCGATATTGTCATTACCGGTGTCTCGCGAACTTCTAAAACACCACTGTGTATTTATCTTGCTCATCAAGGATTAAAAGCGGCCAATATGCCGCTCGTTCCCGAAGTACCACCACCGCAGGAATTATTCCAGGTCTCACCCCGTAAAGTAGTCGGCCTGACAATAAAACCAGCGTTGCTTTTTGAGATACGCAAAGAACGCCTAAAGGCCATGGGCTTGGCCCAAACCGCCGACTATGCGAACTATGAAAGAATTCTAGAAGAATTGGAATATGCCGACAGAATTATGCGTAGAATAGGCTGTCCGGTCATTGATGTCACCAACAAGGCTACCGAGGAAACAGCCGCCAAGGTCCTTGAATTTTACCGTAAAGGAAAAGGAGAAGATCGCTAGTGTCAATTAAGTATGTATACCTATTTCAGGAAGGCAGCGCCGATATGCGTGTGCTATTGGGAGGCAAAGGAGCAAATTTAGCCGAGATGACTAACATCGGCCTGCCTGTACCTCCGGGAATGACGATTACAACCGAAGCTTGCCGCCAGTATTATAAAGCAGGCCAACAGCTTCCGGCCGGTTTAGAAGATGAAGTCCGCCGCAATCTAATTACACTTGAACAGCAAACAGGCAAGAAATTTGGCGACATAACGAATCCGCTGTTGGTATCAGTACGCTCTGGGGCCGTATTTTCGATGCCCGGCATGATGGATACCATCTTAAATCTTGGCCTAAACGAACAGACTGTCCAAGGTTTGGCTAAAAACACCGGTAATCTCCGCTTTGCCTATGATGCTTACCGGCGCTTTATCCAAATGTTCTCCGATGTTGTGCTTAATATTGAAAAACATGACTTTGAATTTATCTTAAGCCGGCAAAAGGACCGGCAGGGCATTACATATGACCAAGAGCTGACTCCGGAATCGCTGCGCGACATTATTGACGCTTATAAAGAACTTGTCGAGCAGAAAGCCGGCCGCTCCTTCCCGGAAGACCCGATGGAGCAGCTGTTTATGGCCCTGGAAGCCGTTTTCCGCTCCTGGAATAACGACCGAGCTATTATCTACCGCAACCTGAATAAAATCGACCACGAACTTGGCACAGCCGTCAACATTCAATCGATGGTATTTGGGAATATGGGTAACGACTGCGGAACTGGCGTAGCCTTTACTAGAAACCCGTCGACTGGTGAAAACCTATTATATGGTGAATACTTAACCAATGCCCAGGGCGAAGATGTTGTCGCTGGAATCCGGACTCCACAACCAATTTCAAAATTAAAAGATGAGATGCCGGAAATTTTCACCCAGTTCTCTCAAATCGCCAATACCCTGGAAAAACACTATCGCAACATGCAGGATATCGAATTTACCATTGAAAAAGGTAAACTTTTTATGCTGCAAACCAGAAACGGCAAACGCACTGCCCATGCAGCGGTAAAAGTAGCCCACGACCTGGTAATCGAGGGCTTGATTAGCAAGCAAGATGCTATTCTGCTCGTTGAACCAGGACAACTGGACCAACTGCTGCACCGTCAGATTGATAGTTCTATAAAACTCAATGTTGTAGCTACAGGCTTACCGGCCTCACCTGGGGCAGCGTCCGGCACAGTGGTATTTGACGCCGACACCGCGGAAATGCAAGCAAAAGCCGGCAAAAAAGTCCTGCTCGTGAGAACTGAGACCACACCTGACGATATTCACGGCATTGTTACAGCCCAAGGCGTTTTGACCAGCCGGGGCGGCATGACAAGTCACGCGGCCGTTGTGGCCCGCGGCATGGGAAAACCTTGTGTCTGCGGCTGTGATGCCCTAAAGATTGATTACACCAACCGTCAGCTCACGATAGGCAATTTGACAATTAAAGAAGGCGAGGCCCTCTCTATTGACGGCTCCACCGGACGGGTAATCATCGGTGATGTTCCAATGAAAGACCCGGTACTTTCCCCTGAATACCTGGAACTGCTCACATGGGCTGATGAATTGAAACACCTTGTGGTACGGGCCAACGCCGATACCCCGGAAGATGCTCTGAAGGCCCGAGAATTTGGCGCAAAAGGAATTGGGTTAACTCGTACCGAGCATATGTTTATGGAACAAGCGCGTCTGCCTTTTGTTCAGAAAATGATTCTGGCCGAAACACTGGAAGAACGCCAAGAGGCACTCTCCCACCTGCTGCCAATTCAGGAAGGCGATTTCTATGGTATCTTAAAAGCCATGGAAGGTTATCCTGTTTGTATTCGTCTGCTTGACCCACCTCTTCATGAGTTTTTGCCGAGCATGGAAGAACTGCTTATCGAAACGACCCGTCTGCGTACATCAAGCGAGAACCCAGCTCTTCTAGCCGAACAAGAGATCATGCTGAAGAAGGTTAAACAGCTTCATGAATTTAACCCGATGCTTGGCCATCGTGGCTGCCGATTAGGCATCACCTTCCCAGAAATTTACGAAATGCAAATACGGGCCATCTTTAATGCTGCTGCTCGCTTGACCAAAGAGGGCTACACGGTATTACCTGAAGTAGAAGTTCCCCTTACCCTTAGCAAGGAAGAAATGGTCTTCTTTAAAGAAAAGATTGACCAGATTGCTAAAGAGGTCATGACTGAAGGCAAGGTCAGCTTCCACTATACCAGCGGCACTATGATTGAATTGCCGCGAGCTGCCCTGCTAGCTGACGAACTTGCTGAGTCTGCAGAGTTCTTCAGCTTTGGCACCAACGACCTAACTCAAACTTGCCTCGGCTTCAGCCGCGACGATGCCGAAGGAAAATTCCTGCCTGACTACCTGAGACTGAAGATCCTCAAAGACAATCCTTTTGCCGTACTTGACCGCAAAGGTGTTGGCAAATTGATGAAAATTGCCGTCGAAGGCGGCCGGAAAACACGACCAGATCTCCTCATCGGCATTTGCGGTGAACATGGCGGTGACCCAAGCTCAGTCGAATTCTGTCATCAAATTGGTCTGGATTTCGTCAGCTGTTCACCCTATCGGGTACCCATTGCCCGCTTAGCTGCAGCCCAAGCAGCCGTAAGCCAAGGCGAAAACTTCGGCACAAGATAATAATATAAAAGAACCCCAGAAGGCGTTTAATCACCTTCTGGGGTTCTTTTCGCTGCCCAAGCCCACATCTTTAACAGTAGTGCCGTATACCGACCAGTACCAAGCACAGTTGCTAAAGCAGCGCCTTGCTTGTTGTGAACTTCTTGCTGAAACTGGAACAAGCCAGCTTTTACATCTTCATATAATAGTTCCGGCATATCTCGTTGGAGTACACCTAAAAATATCAGCAGATAATCAAGACTCTCCTGTAACCTCTGGAGACTTTCCTCCTGATCAGCCTGGCGGATAAAATAGGCTTTAGCATTTAATACCTGCGTAATAGCCTTGATGAGCGAGGCACAGTTTCCGCCCTCAACGGCTACCGGAACAACTTGGATACAATCATCCTGCTGCTCAATTCCCGCCAGCAGCAGCCCCCGGTAATACTTACTGCGCGGCTCCAGCAACAGTGGATACCGCTCTGCAAGTGTTGCTCCCAAATCAAGCAGGGCCGCAGCATTGCCTTCTTTGATCTCAAGTTCCAACTCCATGATGGGTTCACGTTGATCATCGACAATAATCTCACCGCGGTCGGCGGCTGCTTCAACAAGACTGCCGTCAGCTGTTTTTATCAGCAGTGTGCGTCGTTCAAATCGGGTGATAAAGAGTAGTTCAAGCTTATCATCACCAACTGTCTCCCGAAGCTTCTCACCAATCGGTGTCGCTAAAAAGGGCTCAACGCTGGCCGCACAGTCTTCGACAACAATATTCCACTCCTGGCGGGTATGAAGCCCACCAGCAGATGACCCGCCCCCCTTTACTGTTGCAACCCACCGTCCACCTTCGCGGCGAATACGATAAGCCAGTTTGGCCTTCCTGAGCGCATGCCGGGGAGTATCATAGTAACACGCCTCTAATGTATCATGACAAATCGAATCAGGATGAGCCGCCGCTGATAACTGTGCTGATGCTAAAATATCGCACCAAATCTTGCGGTCAGTAATCTGCAGTTTAAGTTCAATTTCAATGTTTTTACCCATATTTCACCCCGAATTCCAATACTATTCGTTAAGGCAAGCTCCGACCGAATCGACAGAATCTACCGAATCACCAATACCAGCTATTTTTCCCTCTGTCAGCTTTTTAAAATCCTTATAAGTCAGTGTGTATAAAGTATCAACAAACCGCACCGCGAAACTAGCCGGCCCCTTCGCCTTTTCGGCTGCCTTTTCGGCCGCCGCCCCGTAAAAGGCAAGCGCCGCCAGCACGCCAACCTTTTTATCATCGGCAACTGCCATGAAGGCACCGGCCAGCGAAGTCAGCGCACAGCCTGTCCCGGTAACAGACTGCAGCAGGATATGGCCTGTTGCATTGGTAAACACGGCCCCGCCGTCTGTCACATAATCTGTTTGTCCTGTTGCCGCAACGACCGCACCGGTATCTTTGGCCAGGCGTTGCAGCATGTCTGCATCAGTCTCAGCACTTGTATTATCGACGCCAGTAACCTCATTGGCTGCACCGGCTAGAAAACTAATCTCACCGTAGTTTCCCCTGATTAGGCTTACTTCTATCTTACTTAAAATCTGTTGCGCCGTTTGATCGCGGAAAGGCGTCGCGCCTACCCCGACAGGATCGAAAATAACTGGCTTACCAAATAGGTTTGCCTGTGCCCCGGCCTTTAAGCAATACCTTACCTGGCGGACATGCAGTGTGCCGATATTTAATACAACAGCATCTGCTATTTTCGCTAAAGCTTCGGCTTCCTCTATCTCTTCTGACATTAGCGGCGAGGCCCCTGCCGACAGCAGAACATTAGCCGTAAAGTTAGTCACAACATTGTTGGTTATATTCACAATCAGCGGTCGGCGCTTTCTGACTTCTTCCCGGACTTCCCACAATCGTTTAAGCATCTTCGACCATCCTTCATTTTTATATTCTACAGCAGTAGTTGCACCTTCTGTATATTTCGCACATCGGCAAGCTAATCCTCTACCCTCACAGAAAAAACCTACCGCCGGGTTTTAGCCTTCTTACTCATATAAATAGTACTGTTTAGCAACCGTGGTAAAATGCTCGGCTTCAGCAGCCCAGCCGTCAAGCAGTTCTTCCTGCGTCAAGAGGCCTGTCCTAAGGCTGTCATCTCCGGCAATAAGATCAATAGAACCATCATGCCCATTGGGTCGCTTAAACTTAAAATGCTCGCCACCCAAGTCCTTTACCTGATATAAAATATGAATCGCCGTTTTAACCGACTTAAACGCTCTATGATCAACGACATGAAGCTGCACTCCGGCACACTGCTCACCTTTATACAGACCATACTGTGGTGTAAAGTAGGCCGGCCTGAAAATTACACCAGGCAACTCCAAACGATTAAGCCGCCATGTTAGGAAATCGGCATCCAACCAGGGTGCGCCAACAAATTCGAAAGGTCGTGTCGTACCAATACCTTCTGACACATTGGTTCCGCCGAACAATCCCATCCCAGGATAAACAAGTGCGGTAGCCGGCGTAGGAATGTTGGGCGAAGTCATCACCCAGGGAAGCCCAGTATCATCAAAATACATAGTACGGTTCCACCCTGTCATTTTAACAACAGCAAGATCACAGCCAATATTGAATTCACTGTTAAACAATCTAGCCAATTCGCCAACCGTCATACCATGGCGGCTGGGAATAGGATACAGGCCGATAAAAGATTCATAGCCGGGTTTTATAACCCCGCCCTCAACCTCAACCCCACCAATCGGATTAGGGCGGTCAAACACAACAACTGTCTTGCCTTGCTCTTTGGCACTCTGCATCGCATGCGCCAGGGTATAGATATATGTATAGGGTCGGGCACCAACATCCTGAATATCAAAAGCCAGCACATCAATATTAGCCAGCATTTGGGCTGTTGGCTTCTTGGTGGCTCCATACAAACTATGAACAGGCAACCCAGTTTTAGCATCTGTCAAATTACCCACCTTGTCACCCGCTGCCGCCGCCCCCCGAATGCCATGCTCGGGTGAAAACAGCGCAACCAAATTGGTTTTGGCATAAAGCACATCAATAGTGCTCTCAAACTTACTGTTCATTCCGGTAGCATTGGTAATTAGCCCTACTCGCTTACCAGCAAAGACATGTAGATATTTGTCTATATTATCAATGCCGAGTTTAACCGTCTCGGTGTTTTTCACAGCTCCTTGGGCTTCGCCCAACTGCGGAAAAACACACAATCCAACAACCGCAAAAAATACCATAAGCAAGGTTAGCGACTTTTTCACAATCACAACAAAACTCCTTTCCTTGATTTCTTCTCTTTACATTAACATAAAATGATTGATTTTGAAAACAATCCTCCCGCTAAACTAAAAAGGCACTTTAAATTGCTTAGTAGCATTCAAAGTGCCTTCACTTAGTAATCAAAAATCAAGGTATCTCCCATTATTTGAATAACGCCCTCTTCCTTTGCCAGAAAAAGAGCGGCTTAGTCATCGATCTATTCTCAGCGGACTTAATCCATAATTCGCTTCTCGCCGCTAATGCCTTGAATCGGCTGTATATCTTGTGTTACTTCTACTGTTCCGATGTATTCTCCTTTTTCATCTCTAATCGCAAAATACCGAATAAAGACATATTTATCGCCCAGTTTAATCCAGAAATCTTCATGGTTTTTTGTCCCGCTTTTAAAGTCGTTGACAATCTGTTCGACAACATGGACACTAGCCGGAGGATGACAGTTTTCTACCTTACGGCCGATAATTGTGCGGGTACGGGCAAAAACCCGGTCAGGCGTAGCCGAGAAAAACTTGACGATTTCATCCTTATCAACATACGTAATATCAACCGGAAGGTGTTTAAAGATAAGGTCAATTTCCTTGGGCGTTAAAAGGCCGGTATCAAATTTCACATACCCGCTCGCATGATCGCCCCCAGTTTCTCGCATATAAACTCCGGCTCTTTCACGGTAAGGCTTCCATGCATCCTGCTGATCAATTAGACAATAGCCAATCTCATCGCTGTCTTCGGATATCTCATACCACTCATCCGGACTTAGCTTTTCGAGAGCCATAGGAAAAAATATTTTTTCTTCTTTAAAAATCATCTCATCAATTTGAGCAAGCGTTTCTTCAATCTTTTCAATTAATGCTTCTTTTTGCCCTGCCTGATAATGAACCGCTAAAGACTTTGACTCTTTCAGCAAGCCTCTAATTTTATCGTCAACACCCCACATCACCTTGGGCGGCCCAGTGATTTCATATTTCTCGACAAAGGGAAAAATTAAATTTTCTTTACGACTGTAATGCTTGTCAATATCCCATAACAAGTTAAGTTTTTCAGTAAGCCTTAAGGCCAGTGCCTTCTCCTCCGCTTCAGAAGCATCTCTAAGCTTGCTAAGGATTGGACTGATTTCATTTTTTATCAAACTTTCCAAGGCTCTATTTTCAGCAATAAAGACATCGATGGGATGACCTGTTTCGACCTTAACCTCAGAATTCTTGGTCAACGCCTCACGAAAAACTGCGGCATGTACATCGCACAGTCGCTGGACTTCAGTAACCGGAAGTCCTTCGTTAATTAATTTCTGCTCAATAAGTGACAATTCCGCCGGAGCAAGGTCACCGGCAATTTGATCAAACTTAGCCTTTACTTCATGAACTGGTTTGCCTTGGTGAAGCTCTCTGATAATTTCTTTTAAAGCCTCTTGCTTATGTTCGCGGTTGTTAATATATTCGCTCATAACTACCTCCCAGCCGGTGTACCTTTAATATTCAGTCATTACTTAGTTTGAGCTTACTAAGTAGGAAACATACGCCCAATGCCCAAGTCTGGCAAATTACTACAATTTGCGGTAGAATTTAATTGCTGCTTAATACGTATTCTATATCCGATGACTAACCCGCGCTAAGATTCCCGCTTCTATAGACGGGAGTAAGGGCGGCTAAGTCCCTGGATACGGTTCGACTAGGATTCAGGTGGAGTTAAAACTCCATCTGAATCAAGTCTCACTTTATCTGAATATGATCCAGAAAGGACTGTTTTATGTCACTATTATATAATGTCAATGACCCTGTACCAGCTGGGCAGTCTGTACTTTATTCCCTCCAATGGCTGGCCTTCAACCTTGTCAATGTATCTGTTGTCCCGCTTGTCGTTGGAGCTGCCCTCGGACTCGACCAGGCTGAGATTGCCAGTTTAGCGCAGCGGTTGATGTTTTTTGCTTCTTTAGCATCCATTCTCCAGGTTCTATTCGGCCATCGCTTACCAATTATTGAAGGTCCGGCCGGTCTGTGGTGGGGAGTCTTTATAACCTTAGGGCTAATGGCACCCGGGATGGGCAAAGATTTAGCTGTCCTGCGGTCTGATCTTGAAGGCGGCATGATTATTGCCGGCTTAGTGCTTGTTATTCTCGGTTATACTGGTATGATGAGCCGGACTCTCAAACTATTTACCCCTGCTGTCACGGGTACTGTGCTGATATTACTGTCCCTCCAGCTGTCAGGATCGTTCGTCCGTGGCATGCTCGGCATCACGGGCCCCGAAAGTGCCGTCGACTTACGCTCTCTCCTTGTTTCGATTCTTGTTATCTCAACTGTCATTGTCGTCAATCTAAAAGCCCGCGGCTTTGTCCGCAGTCTGGCTATTTTAATTGGTACCGCCGTCGGCTGGATTGTATCAGCGATTGTGGGAATATCACCGTCACTCGGTCATGGCAAAACCTTTATTGAATTGCCCGACTTGTTTGCCTGGGGAACACCGACCTTCGACCCGGGCATTGTACTAATTTCAGTCCTAACAGGCATCTTAGTGCTGTCCAATTCGGTTGCCAGCGTCCTGGCCATGGAACGCACGTTGGAGATTAAAATACCAAAAGAGGCTCATGACAAAGGTGTTGTTTGTACTGGTATCGGTGATATCTTGTCAGGTATTGGGGCAATGATTGGTCTTGTCCCTTATTCAGCCAGTGCCGGATTGATCAGTCTGACCGGCGTTGGTGCAAAAGGCCCCTTTATCTTGTTTTCAGTGGTTATGATGCTGATGGGGCTATTCCCGTCCATTGCCCTGTTTTTAAGCTCAATTCCTGCGCCGGTCGGCTATGCTGTTATTCTGGCCTCTTTTTGCCAAATGATGGGATTCGGGCTGCAGGACTACGCCCGACTCAATATGACCGGACGGACACTCTTCATCATCGGTATCCCCATCTTAATCGGCACAGGCATTTTTAACCTCCCGGCTTCGGCCTTCTCAACTTTACCGGTCTGGCTTCGCTACATAGTCAGCAATGGCTTTTTGACTGGTATGCTGATCTGTATTTTACTGGAGCACGTTCTCCTGCCGAAAAAACACTTTACTGATTAGCATTTAATTAATTCCCCGATTGTCTTGAATAGGAGGTCTGTTATGCTTGATACTGCTTTGCTTAAAGAGTTCCAGCAGCCCTTTCTGCTATCTACTGATATGATAAAACATATTGCCGTTCAGTTTCGTAAAGCCATGTATGATGGCTTATGCGGCAAGACCAGTCCCCTTAAAATGCTGCCGTCCTTCCTTGCCGCACCGACCGGACAAGAAAAAGGAGCCTATATGGCCCTCGATTTCGGCGGCACAAATATCCGCGCTTTACTCGTCGAGCTATACGGCAACGGTCACTATGCTGTAATCCGCCAGCGCCATACTCCGCTTAAAACCAGCTCATATGATTACACGGCTGACAGCGTCAGCGCAGAAGAATTATTTGATTTCATTGCCAGCGAAATCGGCCAAATCGCACCAGCCGTCACTCTATCGCTGGGTCATACCTTTTCTTTTCCTAGTTACCAGACTGATATCAATAACGCCAAGCTAATTACTTGGACCAAGGAATTAAAAACAACAGGTGTAGAAAATGCCAATATCACCCAGCTCCTGTCGGAGGCCCTCATCCGCCGTGGCTTGGCTCATATCCGCCCGGCAGCTGTAATCAACGATACCGCAGGCACGCTGCTGACTGCTGCCTATAGCAACCCGGCAGCTGATATAGGCTCCATCTGCGGCACTGGTCACAATACAGCTTATCTTGAACCTTGGTACCATTCGACCCCGATGATTATCAATATGGAGTCAGGCAATTTCGACAAACTACCCCTTACTATCTTTGATGCTAAACTTGATACCAATAGTGAAAAACCCGGTCAGCAGCTTTTAGAAAAAAGTGTTTCTGGCCGCTATCTTGGCGAGTTATTACGTCTTATTATCAATGCTATGATTAAGAATGGTCTGCTGCCGGCTATAGAAGCAAAAAGGCTAAACATTCCTGATGCCGTCACGACAAAAGACTTATCCTTACTGATGGCAGATTCAGTAATAGACTTAACCACCGTACTTACCCTTTATGAGCGAACTTCCCTACAGCAAATTGCTGCTTTATTGCAAAAACGGTCTGCCCAGCTTACTGCCGCTACCTTTTATGGAATACTGTGCCACATCGATCCCAAGCTTGAACGCCGTCATCACATTGCTATTGACGGCTCCTTATATGAAAAAATGCCTGGATATGCACAGACTATCCAAGCAACACTTACTGACCTATGCGGCAAATCAATGACAAGTTTATCAACAGGGCTAATTAAAAACGGCTCAGGCATCGGCGCCGCCATCGCCGCCGCAATGGCAAAAAAATGACCCCGCTAATTATTCCTCAAACCACGCCTTTTTAAGAAGCCTTATGGCTTCTTCCATTTTTTTTACTGGTATTTTGGAAAAATACAAAATAACTCTGGGGAAACTCTCTTGCACCGTCTCCCAATAGTAATTCTGGATGGGCGCAACCTGACAACCTTGCTCCAGCGCTTTCAAAAACATCGTTTGAGATGTGCCCGGGCATTTTACAGTCAACACAATGAAAAGACCTGATTCATTATCCTGAATAGCCACCTTATTGCCGAAAATCCGTTGAATCGTATCAATAAACTGTAATTTCTTATCATAGTACAATTTGCGCAGCCGCCGTATTTGTCGTTCTAAATGGCCATCAGCCATATATTGAGCTAAGGTTAACTGCTCTATTGTCGATACCGCTTGATTATACAGCGCTGAATTTCGCTCATAAATCTCCAGCAATCGATTGGGAAGGATCATGTAGCTTATTCGTAAAGATGGTGGGATTACCTTCGAAAAGGAACCAAGGTAGACAACCTTGCCACCGCTATCAAGCCCTTTCATTGCAGGAATCGGCCGTCCGGAATACCTGAACTCACTGTCATAATCGTCCTCAATGATAACAGCATCGGTTTGCTGGGCCCAGGCAAGCAGCCGCATGCGTTCACCGACCGGCATAATGTACCCGGTAGGAAACTGGTGGGAAGGAGTTAAATAGACGGCCCTGACTTCACTGCGCGCCAATTCTTGTATATCAACACCTTCTTTTCTCATCCGCACCGGTACAATGGCATACCCCCAGTTATTCCAAACTCGCCGGCCTGTTGCAAAACCAGGTTCCTCAAAGGCAATACTGCTATGTGTAGGCTTCAGCAGACTGCAGAGGATATTTAAAAGACTTTGCACCCCCGGACCAATAATGATTTGTTCATATTGGCATTCCACACCTCTGGAACGGACATAACGGACAAGTTGCTTTCGCAGTTCATCTTCACCTTTACTTTGACCGTATCCCATAAACCGCTCTTTGTTTGCAAGAACTTTATTAACATATCGCCGCCACACCGAAAAATCAAAGCCATCTAAGTCCATCTCCCCGCTGGCAAAGTCATAGCGGGGTTTGTCATTATCAATCTGTTTACAGCTCTTAGGAACTACTGCAGCATGTGCCGGCTTTAGTATTGCTTCTTCCAGCTTATTGACGACATAGCAAGCTCGATCTCGGTTATTAATATAGCCTTCGCACATTAACTGCTGATATGCTTTTTCAACAGTTGTCTTGCTAACAGAAAGACTGTTGGCAAGACTCCGAATCGATGGTAATTTTTCGTTCTCAGACAGTTTATGCTGCTCAATTTCCGCTTTAAAATATTCGTAGAGCTGCATATATAAGGGATTACTGCTATGAGAATCGAGAAAAATTAAGTCTGTCATTCTGTCACCCCCAAACTGTCCTAGTCATAAATACACATTCTGTATATTTTAAAAGTATCAGATTCATTTTATAATACAATATGCCTTTAGGCTACACTATTTATAATAAAACCGTAAAAACAGCTTGAGATAAAGTGAGACTTGATTCAGATGGAGTTTTAACTCCACCTGAATCCTAGTCGAACCTTATCCAGGGACTTAGCCGCTTTGCACTACCTCCGTAGAAGGAGAGCGGCTTGGTCATCGGATAATTACTTAGGAGGAATCTGATATGACTATTTATAAGGCACTTACAATCGCCGGGTCGGACACAAGCGGCGGCGCCGGTATGCAAGCCGATTTAAAAACATTCCAGGAGCTTGGGGTTTATGGAATGACTGCCCTTACCGTCATAGTCACCCAAAATCCACACAACAATTGGGCGCATGACGTTCATCCACTGCCGCTCGAAATACTGGAAGCACAATTAGAGACAGTTTTAAACGGCATTGGTGTAGATTCTCTAAAAACCGGAATGCTAGGCACTGTCGAAATCATTTCCCTCATAGCTAAAAAGATCGAGCAATATAAGATTAAAAATGTAGTTATTGATCCGGTTATGGTCTGTAAAGGGACCGATGAAGTTTTGCATCCGGAAGCGGCTATGGGAATCCGCGAACACCTAGCACCCCTTGCAACTGTAATTACGCCGAATATCTTTGAGGCCAGTCAATTAAGCGGTATCAGTATAAAATCCCTCGCAGACATGAAAAATGCCGCCGTAAAGATTCATGAGCTCGGCGCTAAGAATGTATTCATCAAAGGCGGGGCAAAACTAGGTACAGCTACAGCTATCGACCTTCTCTATGATGGCAAGGATTTTATAACCCTTGAATCGCCTAAAATTGACACAACATATACTCATGGTGCCGGCTGCACATCATCGGCGGCAATTACAGCCGGACTGGCTAAAGGACTGTCAGTCCAACAAGCGGTTGAACAGGCAAAAGCCTTCATTACCAGTGCCATCAAACATAGTTTTCCGCTCAATTCCTATGTTGGGCCCACCTGTCACGCAGCTCACCGCCTCTATAAAGATTGACGGCTTTATAATATAAATAGGAGGTGTTTTCATGCAACAAGGAACCTTTCGCGTAAAAGCCGGCCTGGCAGAAATGCTTAAAGGCGGCGTTATAATGGACGTTACCACTCCTGAGCAGGCAAAGATTGCCGAAGAAGCAGGGGCTTGTGCAGTTATGGCATTGGAAAGGGTACCAGCCGATATTCGTGCTGCCGGAGGCGTTGCCAGAATGGCCGATCCGACAATTATCCAACGAATCATGGAAGTTGTATCCATCCCGGTTATGGCGAAGGCTCGTATCGGACATTTCGTGGAAGCACAGATTCTGGAATCATTGGGCGCCGACTACATAGATGAGAGCGAAGTTCTCACTCCTGCGGACGACAAGTATCATATCAATAAACATAACTTCAAAGTGCCGTTTGTCTGCGGTGCGAAAAACCTTGGTGAAGCACTGCGCCGGATTGGCGAAGGCGCAGCCATGATTCGAACTAAAGGTGAGCCTGGTACAGGCAATGTTGTTGAGGCTGTTAAACATATCCGGATGGTTATGAGTGAGATTCGCATGCTCCAAAACCTACCGATTGAAGAAGTCTCTTCATTTGCAAAGAACATTGCTGCTCCGCTGGAATTGGTTCTTGAGACAAGAAAACTTGGCCGTCTGCCTGTTGTTAATTTTGCTGCCGGCGGTATTGCGACTCCGGCTGATGCAGCGCTGATGATGCAGCTTGGCTGCGATGGAATTTTTGTTGGCTCCGGTGTCTTTAAGTCCGGTGATCCAGTTAAACGGGCGAAAGCCATTGTATCGGCAACTACCTACTACAACGACCCCAAAGTACTGGCAGAAGTGTCAAAAGACCTTGGTGAAGCCATGATAGGCATTGAAATCTCCACAATACCAGCTAACGAACGCATGCAGGAACGCGGCTGGTAATCGACTAGGGAAAGAAGGATAATCACAATGAGAATCGGTGTACTTGCCCTGCAGGGTGCATTTCGCGAACACCGCCGCATGCTTGAGGCGTGTGGAGCCGAGGTTGTTGAGATTAGAAAGCCGGAAGAACTTGACGAGGTTCAAGGTCTGATCATCCCAGGTGGGGAAAGCACTACCATTGGGAAGTTGATGATAGAATGGGGTCTAATGGATAAAATTAAGACTCGTTACAATCAAGGCATGGCCATTTATGGGACATGCGCCGGCATGATTTTGTTATGCAAAGAAATTGTGAGCAGTAACCAGCCCCGGTTAGCCTTGCTGGACGCAACAGTGCAACGCAATGCCTTTGGCCGGCAGCGGGAAAGTTTTGAGGCTGATCTTACTGTACCTGAATTTGGTGCTGATCCTGTAAAAGCTGTATTTATTCGCGCGCCCTTTATCGAACAGGTGGGGCCTGGTGTGAACGTAATGGCAAAAGTCAAGGATAAAGTCGTCATTGCACGGGAAGGAAATCTGTTGGTAACAGCCTTTCATCCTGAACTTACCGATGACAACCGAATCCATAAATACTTCATTTCAATGCTGAAAAAATAACGCGAGACTTGGTTCGGATAAATATATACAAAAAAGAAAGCTGTACTGCCAGTATTGGGCAGTACAGCTTTTCTATGTTAATAATTTTACTTATCCGATGACTAGGATTCAGGTGGAGTTAAAGCTCCATCTGAATCTAGTCGAACTTTATCTTACTTCGTCCGCATCTTGGCCCGCACCGCCTGAACAATCTCACGGGCAAATGGCCCAAGGTTCGAATCAGCATAGGCTTTCAGTGTCCCGACAGCCACTTGTCCGATGGCATTCTTAATAATTGCCTGGTCAGTAATATTTTGCTGACGCAAAGCTTCCTCAATCGTCACAGCAGCCGTCAGCACTTTTTCAGCAGCCATTCGGTTAATCTGTGCAACTAAATCGGCCCGTCCGATAATGACATCACCAACCTTGTTAAAAATTTCTGCAGTTACTATAGAAATTTCAGCAGGGAAATCATCAACAATAATGACTGGCCGCTGTCCAGCCATCATCTCATCGGCCTGCCCAATAATCTTGGCACTGATACACTTTACGTGCTTAGCCGCTATTTCCCGCAAGACATGCCTGTCAACATTAGTTGCAACATTAATTACCGTCAACGATTGCTGCAGCTGATTAAATATTTTAATGCAGCTGATGACTTCCCGGTCAGGTACTACCAGAATGACGGTACCTAACGCGGCTAGAGATTCGAGACTGTCTGACGTAGTGATCCGGTACTCGGCCGCCACTTCAGCAAGCCGGGTATCATCACGGTCAAAAAGTACTAACTCAATCTGATCAGATAACTTAGCTGCCAAGGTTCTGCCCATCCGCCCAACACCGACTAGCCCTATCGGCATCTCCAGCCACCTCTGCACCAGGCTTCGCCTGCTTATTCAACTCTGTATTCTATGCTTTGTTAAACCAAAAGGCCACTGCGCGGAGTCGATCATGAAAAAATTTAATAATCATGTCTGCAATCTCACAAGTTGATACAATGACAATAACAATGAAAGCCAGGAGGTTTTCTATCATCTTGCCCATCGCTAGAAAATTCCTCGCACCAACGGTACGACATACGGATCATAAACAAAATGGAGAAACAAGAACAGAATCAAACCGACGAATCCGCCTACGACTGACCCGTTGATGCGAATCCACTGCAAATCCTCACCCGCCTTATCATCAATAAACTCTGACAGTTTCTCATCTGTTAAAATACCGAGCGCATTACTGGTGATTGTTCCGACAAGATGATGCTCGGACTCAATCACTTCATGAATGGCTTCCTTGACATACTTTTCTAGCCAATCCTGAAGATCGTGATCATTCTTAAAGACCTCCCAGTACTTAGAAACCTGATCAAACAACCATTCTTCCACCTGAGAGTGGCTGGCTTCACTGATCGATTTGCGCTCCCACTGCAGCGCAAGCTCAATGAGTTCAGTCAAAATATCTTCGAGATTTATCCTTCCAGCCAATCCGACCTGCCATTCCTTGATAGTTTCAGCAAGTCCAGGGTCATGATCCATTCGATAGACCAAGTTACTCAGCCTGGTATGAATCAGTTGCCGTAATGGATGTTCAATCTCTTTAATACTGCGTAATTCATTAAGAATATTCGTCTGCAGCACGGCCGCCGCGTCAGCAAGATTGACCGCATCGACAGCTTCCAACACATTTTTAAGCAGCCGCTTCCACCACGAGTCAGCCACTTCATGGGAATACCTTTCTAAGAAGCGATGAATCATCTCCCGAGTTTTTTCTGTCTCAACCGTCCGAATCATTTCATTGAGCAAGAGATCAATTAGTTTCTCATCACCTTTTTTATCTAAAAACAACTTGACCAACCGACCTAGCAAGGCTGACAAATAGACCTCCTGCCACTTTTGTCGCAAGAGCTGTTCCAAAGTCTGGGCTACCTGCCTAGCGTCAAGACTAAATATAATCTTCCGAATATAGCTTGTTGACATTTCGGCAAGCGTTTTTTTACCGTTACTTTCTTCTACCCAAACAACAAACATCCTCACCATATGAATATCTGCTAGACGTTCCTTAATTGATTCCTTGCTTAACAGCTCATTCTCAACAGTTTTCGTCAAGGCATTGATAATCTTAGTCCGATTGCGAGGAATGATGGCCGTATGCCAAGGGAATCCCAATGGTTTTTCAAACAAGGCCGTAACGGCAAACCAGTCTGCAATCCCCCCGATAAGAGCAGCCTCAAGCACGATGTATAAGGCTTTAAGCAGTAAACTATCATAGTATGTATAACGAATAATCAACACAACGCCAAATAATAGCGCGACTGCAGTCAGCGTCGCATTGGCAATTTTACGGTTCTTCACAGCTTCACCATCCTACAGCCAATACGTCACGAGGAAAATCAGCATTCCGACAAGACTGCCAACAACCGACCCGTTTATCCTGATCATCTGCAAATCGTTGCCGGCTTTGCTTTCCACAAACTCTACCAGCCTTTCGTTACTATATTTATCGAGCGCTGCTTTAACCGTCAGACCGATTTGGTGATGATGCTTTTCGACTAACCGATTGATGAGCTGCTTTAAGGCGCTGTCGACATTTTCCTGCTGGGTAGGATTCACTTTAAAATCTGCAATTAAATTGTCAAATTTATAGCCGAACCAGCGGGATAGACGAAGCAGACCGCTGACACTATGGTTGCCGGCATAGCGCATCCCATCAACTAGCTCGGCAATCAATGCTGCCGAATCAAGTTTTGAAAAAAATGCCGATTTCCAGTCTTCAACTCGCTCCTGGAATGCAGCATCAGTCTTCAAACTTTCTGCCAAGTCCTCGAGCCATTTTTGGATCCGCTCACGGAGCGGATGAGACGGATTTTTAAGCTCCCCAAGAAACTCCGTTAATTTGGTCTGGGCAGTGACGGCAAGGCTGTCACTTGATAAATCAAGTAAGGCCGATACTAACTGACGTCCCGCCATCTCATGTTCGTAAGCCTGCTTAGCCTGACTGATTATTTTTACTAATTCAGTCCGCATGTGCTGGTGCCCTGCCAGACGAATCATTTCATCAAGAATAAAATCAACAAATTTATCCGCATACCCTGTCCGAACTGACCACTCAACTGCTTGGACAGCAAACGGGGCCACTTTCACCCGTCCGGCATTGGTTTTCAGTAGTCTATCAATCATCTGCCCAAACTCACCAGGCTCTACTTGTTCCAGCACATCAACGCCAATTTTCCGCACAATAGCCTTAATATCTTCTTTGCCGCCATGCTCGTCCAAATACTGAATAAGGAAACCGGCAAAATCATATTTCGCCAGTTCCCGAATAATATTCTCCTTTGTAATAAGCTCGTTTTCCACCATATCCATCAGCGCCGTAAAAATCCGGTCCCGATTACGAGAAATAAGCGCAGTTCTAAACGGAATACCAAGCGGCTTTTTAAAGAGGGCAGTTACGGCAAACCAGTCGGCCATTCCGCCTACCATCCCTGCTTGGCAGCCACTGGTAAGCAGCCCGCCCCAAAAGGTATTACTGAACGGGTAACTTGCCAAAAAACCGGCTGATACGATTCCCAGTGTTACGGTTGCTTTATGTTTATTCGACTTCATAGTTCACCCTGCTAGTAGCTTTCGCCTTTAAATTCACTGACATTGACAGTAATATCTGGAGTATCATTAATGCCGACAGTGATGGTATCGCCCACCTGGGCCAGCGGCAATTTCGGCGATGTGTTGATTGTTCCGACAAAAATGCGCGGGTCGCCCTCCAGCATAAAATAGATATAAGACTCGCCGCCTTTGACCGCCGAAGAGATCCGGCTGATCCGCCCATTAACTTTTAGCTGCTTACTCTCATTGCCTGGGATAAACAAATTACCCCGGCTAGCTAGGCTTTGCCGGTAAGAGCGAAGCGCGCTCTCGATATCTGGGCCAACGCCGACTAGATTGTAATTTTCCACCGACACAAAAGCCACCGATTTTAACAACCCTTCTTTATCTTTAAGCGGGGCAATGTAAGTCGGAACTCCGTTGATGTTGTATAACACAGGATACCCGGCCCGATAGCCTTTTTCTTGAACCTGGCCTTCCGCTGATTTTCGAGCGCTCGTTTCATTAGCACCGGCCACCTTATACCATTTTGCTTCTTTTGTGCGGGAATTAACCATGATAAACCCGACTGTACTTTCGTCCCTCCCGAACGAGGTAATGCCGGTATACCAATAAACACTATCATCATTACCATAGATGAGGTGTACCTGATCATCAGCAGGCTTTAATGTTCCCGTTTTCGCAAACAAGGTATTCCAAAAACCATTTATATATTGGCCCCAATCCAAGATTTGATTAAAAACAAAAGCCTCGGGGTGAACACGATCGATCCATTGGGGGATATTATCCAGCGAGTAGCGGTTAATCTGACCAGTCTCGGCATTGACCGTCGCGACTCCCACCGCGTCACCCCCGGCATAGCCAACCTTATTCTTGTACAAAGTAACGACCCAATATGGATTTAGAGCATCGTCCACCTCAAAGGAAAAGTCAGCCATACCAACATTGACGATACCATGAAAATACAAATAACGCGGCAGGTAATCCATCACGAAACCTTTGGTTTGATATTTTAAATAAATATCCCGGCCCTCCAGAGTTTGCACTAATCTGACATCCTGTGGATTAGTGGCAGAAACCATGACAAAGCCTTTACTACCTCGGCTGTAATTAGATAACCATTGGAATATGCCGCGGTGCTCGAGCGGTCCGACATAGTACAACTTATTGCTAACTTTCTGCAGCTCCATTGTACCCAATTGGACCTCACTGCCCAACGCCGGAACCTCACCAATTTGTTTTTCAGCTAGCTTAATTGCCGTTTCTTCATCAACAATCCGAATTTGCGAAAGATTGATCGGCTCAACGTCAGAGGAGAACGAACTCTCCTTAACTTCACCAAGCAGAGTACGATAGGATTGGTTGTAAAAAAGCGGCAGCGATGTAAGGACAGGCACCAAGGTTGTATTAGCAACCCCAACGACAAGCAGTATACCAGCCGATATGGCTAGCGCACGATGTTTTCCGGTCAGCCAACCATACTTTTGATAACGACTAATGTTAATTACATTTTGCCGCTGCTGCTCTTTGGTAAATAGTTGGGGAAATATACGCTTCAGAAGTTCGCCCCAAACGGTATTATCAAGAATGAGCTGAAACTTGCTAAGCAGCTTCAAGAGCGGCACAAATAAAAAGATCAAACCCAACGCGATGACCGGTACAGACCAGTCAGTAAAACCAAATGCTAAGACCGGCAATCTGAAGTAAAAATAGCCAAAGTTTAATAGCACGAATAATGCTACAAGCGCTCTCATACCATTGTCCCCTCCCACCGAAACCCTTGTGAGTTATCTTATGTCCTCACGAGGAAAATTATAACAACATGGTCCCCCTACCGTATATACAGAGTCAGCCTGCTTGTCGCAGGCTGATGGAAAACTATAGTACTTTAACAATATTATACATGGAATCCCGTTCTACCGGAATACGTCCTGTCTGACGAATTGTATTGATCAATGTTTCCTGACTTAAATATTTGCTCGACTTTGCCCCGGCGGCATGCATGATCTTTTCTTCACTTACCGTTCCGTCAATGTCATTCGCACCAAACCCCAAGGCTAATTGAGCAATTGGCAGTGTAAGCATGATCCAGTAAGCTTTGATATTCTTAAAATTATCCAACATGAGGCGTGAAATTGCCATTGTCTTGAGGTCATCCCACACCGAGGTTCGAGTAATCTGACCCTCTAGTTCAGTATTGCCCGGATGGAAAGGAAAGCAAATAAAGGTCTGAAAACCGTCTGTCTCATCTTGCAACGTCCTAAGCGAAATCAAATGATCAATACGCTCTTCCAGTGTCTCAATATGACCATATAACATACTTGCATTGGAACGGATCCCCATTTTATGCGCAGTCCGGGTAACTTCCAGCCATTCGCCGGAATTCGCTTTTTCAGGGCATACTTGACTACGCACCCGATCTGACAGAATTTCAGCGCCGCCACCTGGCATTGAGTTCATCCCCGCATCAAGCAATGCCTGCAGCACCTCTGCAACTGTTTTACCAGAAATCTTGGCAAAATACCAAATCTCAATCGCAGTAAAAGCCTTAAGATGAATATGAGGTAGTTCTGCCCGCAACGCGCGAATAATATCAAGATAATATTCAAACGGCCATTCCGGATGTAAACCACTCACAATATGTAGTTCCTTAAGATCAGGATCCTGGGCTGCAGCCTTAGCAATTTCAAGGGCACGCGCTTTACTCATACCATAGGCCTGACGACTGTCTTTGTCGCAGCCAAAAGCGCAAAATTTACAACGCGAAGTACAGATATTGGTCAGATTAATATGCCTATTCACATTAAAATACACAAATCCGCCGCTAATTCGTTGCCTTGCTGTATCAGCTAAGTAGCCCAGCCAACTCAAATCATTGCAGGCAAAAAGTGCTAATCCATCCTCTTTCGTAAGCCTCTGACCATTTTTTACCTTGTTTTCTATATTAACTAAAACTTCATTCATTAGTGACACTCCTTCCAGTAGATAAATTCCGCATATGGGCGCAAACTTCCTGCCTAAAACCACAGAAAACATATCTCACAGCGTTATTATACAGCAAACTCCAAAAAATAAGTCTACTTGTTATACTTACCTCAATCCTACCTGCAGCGTTTAACGCTCTCATATCGACTTTCGCTATATCAGGTTTCGATTTATAATGTATATATCATCGTAAAGCAAAGGATACTTTCTATGAAAAACCACACAACAGACAAAGCACAATTCGTCTATAAATTGTTCAGCACCATTGCTGACCATTATGACTTTATGAACAGCCTGCTCACTCTGAACCAGGATCACTATTGGCGTAAGTTTGCCATCAATAAAGCCGACCTTGTATCTGAAAATAAAGTTCTTGATGTCTGCTGCGGTACCGGTAAGCTAACAATTGGCCTAGCTGAAAAAGTCGGCTCGAACGGCACTGTCATCGGACTTGACTTTTGTGAACCCATGTTAGCTAAAGCAGCGGTTAGAATTAGCAGGTCACCAGTGAAAGAACGCATTACCTTAGTGCAAGGCAATGCTCTAGAGCTCCCTTATCCTGATAATGAGTTCGACTGTGTGATAACCGGGTTTGGACTGCGCAACTTACCTGAAATTGAGCAACCAATCTCTGAAATGCGCCGCGTCGTCCGCCCTGGCGGCAAAATCATTTCCCTTGAGCTCGGCAAACCGACTATTCCGGTCTTAAAACAACTCTATAACTTCTATTTCGAGCAGATTCCGCCGTTACTTGGCAAGTTCAAAGTAGGTAAAGGAGGACTGTATAGCTGGCTGCCGCAATCGCTAAAAGACTATCCGAATCAGGCTAAAGTAGCCCAAATATTTAAAAATGAAGGCTTGCGCGACGTCCATTATTACAATCTAACTGGCGGAATCGCTGTCGTACATGTTGGGGTAAAGTAGCAAAAAAGCACTCACATTGAAGTAAGTGCTTTTTTTCAATCAGCAACTATCTATCCTCCCAGGCCATTTCACCGAACGCTATGCCATCCATGGTGCGTTCGGAACTAGGACCATCCGGGCCCGTCGCAACCAAGTACTTTCGACGTATATGGGGTTAAGCGAAACTACTATGTTCGGTATGAGAACAGGTGGAACCCCTCCGCACCACTCTAAACGACCTCAATACATAAAACCTATTTTAATAATATAAAGAAACACTCACGTTTATCGTGAGTGTTTCGCTAATCAGCAACTACCTATCCTCCCAGGCCGTTTCCAACCAAGTACTTTCGGCGTTTACGAGCTTA